>Ga0207419_1001018_pt1 | contig 22707 bp, 16 predicted proteins | sample ElkSloMetagenome_4_FD_184723 | JGI IMG/M metagenome (GOLD analysis project Ga0207419, IMG submission 184723) | Hot spring microbial communities from Elkhorn Slough, Monterey Bay, USA - MD2A (version 2) | ecosystem: Environmental > Aquatic > Marine > Intertidal zone > Estuary: Microbial mat ... | reverse complement strand
CATCCAGCATGGCGTGATCAGTCGGGACGGGGTCTGGCGGCGGATGTGGTCGGGTTAGGGTGCTCGCAAGGCGTCAGTAGTCTGTCGCTACATTCCCCATGCACAAGGATTTGACATCTGCGGCCGATTCAACCGCATCGGGCACCTTCGAATCCTGAAGATCCAGCACTCGAAGCGTGTCATCTTCCAGCTTCGCCACGGCCTCGATGCGGTGAAACGACGGGACGTACTCGGCCGCGAAGGCGGCCAGGCCGCGCAGTTTGACTACCGCCATCCTGGACCGACTGCTGCACAAGGCCCATGTGATCAACATCAAGGGCCGCAGCTACCGACTCAGAGACCTGGAGCAGACGCTGGGAGCCAGACAGAGCTGAGAGAACCAAGCACTGGCCTCGTGCCAGAAGTCCCGCGGGTGCGTAAAGGCAGGTGTCGCCTTAGTGCGTAAAAGTGGGTGTCGCTTGACACCTGCAGTCTCAGCATCTGGTCCCTAATCAGGCCTCGCCGCCCTCAAGGACAGTCCAGGCAATGAGCTCACTCATCAACTCGGTCAGTGCGTCCTCGAACGCATCGATGACGCTGGGCAGCGCTGTTGAATCGGGTGCCGCGGTGGCGCTGAAGCTGCGAGTCATGGATCCATCGGCATCCTCGCGATCAATCAGACGGGCCGTGATGACTAGCTCGACGTAAGGGTTGTCGTCGTCGTCGACGAGTTCGAAACGACGCAATTCCGTGGCCAGGGCGAAGCGGGCCCGGATGCCGGAGCGGGCGACGCTGGTGACGGTGTCGCTGTCGGTGAAGGCCTGGACCAGCAGGGTCTGGACCATGTCCGGCAGGCTGTCGACCCAGCTGACGCCGGGATAGACCTGCAGGCGCCCGCCGTCGCGGCGAACGATCAGGCGGTCGGAGTCGCGGGTCTGGTCGGTGATCGGGCGCGGGACTTCGATGGCCCAGTCCACGGCCCTCAGCCCGGCGGTCTCGATGGGGTCGAGCTGCGGTTCGATGATGGTCAGCGGGACCGTCTTTCCGCCCAGGCTGCAGGCCGACAGGATCAGCGCGGTCAGGATCAGCAGTGTTCTGGTAAGCGTCTTCATTGCGGCTGGTACTCCTCGAGTTGTTCGCCGCTCAGGATGAACTGCGCCGGGTTGCGTTCAAAGCGGCCACCGATGCGCGACATGTCGCGCAGCAGCCCGCGGAGTTCCTGCAGGGCGGGACCGACCTGGCCCAGGCCTTCGTTTCCAAAGTTGGCAAAGGCCTGCTCGTTTTCTGCGATGACGCGATCGAGCCGCTGGGTCATCGAGGCCAGCTGGGCCAAGGTCTGTTCGATCTTCGATGACAGATCGGGGATGTCGCTGACCAGGCCGCTGTCGATCTCGGTCAGCATGCCTCGAAACTGCTCCAGGGTCTGGTTGGCCTGATCAAGCACGTTGACCAGGGACTCGCTGCCGTCGTGAGCGTTGACCAGGGTCTGGCTGATCAGAGCCTCATCCTGGGTCAAGGCAGCGGTCAGCGTATTGATGTTTTCCAGGGTGCTGGCGACTCGTTCAGCATTCTCATCACTTAACACATCGGATATCCGGATCAGCACCTGGCTTGCCGTGGTTGCGATGTCCTCCGAGGCGTTGAACAGGCGCTGCCACTCAGAAATCTCGGACTGGATAATCGGCGGTTCGTCGTCATCGTTGCGGGACTGAAGCAGAAGGGCCTCGGGACTGCCCCCCTGGAGCTGGATAAAGGCCAGGCCGGTCAGACCAGAGGTCGTGAGGCGAGCAATCGTATCTTCGCGAATCGGCGCGGCGTTACGCACGCGGATGTCGGCCATCACGCGACGCGGGTCGTCGGGGTGCAAATACAGCGCCGTAACGCTGCCCATATTGATGCCGTTGTACTGCACGCTGGAGCCGACCGACAGCCCGGACACCGCCTGCTCGAACACCACGCGATAGCGCTTCCAGGCGCTTTCATCCTCGAACTGGGCGCTCCAAAGGGCAAACAGCACAAGGCCTGCCAGTCCCAGCACAACGAAGACACCGATCAAAACATAAGGCGCTCGGGTTTCCATGACTCTATCCTTGTCGTCGCGCGGCGCGGCCGCGCGGTCCGTGGAAGTACTGCTGTACCCAGGGGTGGTCGAAACGCTCGACCTCGTTCAAGGGGCCGACGGTCAGTACGCGTCGCTCACCGATCACGACCACCTGGTCGCAAATGGTATAGAGCGTATCAAGATCGTGAGTGATCAGGAAAACGGTCAGCCCCAGGGCCTGCTGAAGGGTCTTGAGCAGATCATCGAATTCCGCGGCCCCGATCGGATCGAGCCCAGCGGTCGGCTCATCGAGAAACAGCAGATCGGGGTCCAGGGCCAGGGCGCGCGCAAGGCCGGCGCGCTTTCGCATGCCGCCCGAAAGCTCAGATGGATACTTGTCACAGGCCGCCAGCGGCAGCCCAGACAGGCGAATCTTGAGGGTCGCGAACTGGCGACGAAGCACGGATGTAAGCCCTCGACCGTGTGCTTTGAGCGGCACCTCGACATTTTCGGCCACGGTCAGCGAAGAAAACAGCGCCCCGTCCTGAAACAGCACACCGCTGGACTCGCGCAGATGGGTATCGCGGTCGGGAATGCCAGTCACCGGCCGGCCTAGAACCTGGATGTCGCCGCCCTGCGGCGGACGCAAACCGAGAATCGCGCGCATCAGCACCGATTTGCCAGAGCCCGAACCGCCTACAACACCGACGATCTGGCCGCGCGGCAGGGTCAGGTCCAGATTCTCATGCACGATCTGATTGCCGAAGCGATTGACCAGCCCGCGGATTTCAATGGCTAGATCAGTCACCAGCCGATCTCGGTAAAAAAGACCGCCGCCAGGGCATCGATCACGATGACCATAGCGATCGATTGCACGACCGCCGAGGTGGTTCGCTCACCAACCGACTGGGCGGTTCCGCCCACCTTGAAGCCTTCCATACAGCCGACCATGGCAATCACAAGAGCAAACAGCGGAGCTTTGACCATGCCGACCAGGAAATGATGCAACTGAACCGTCGCGCTCATCCGGTCCAGGAAGAGCTGACCGGGAATATCCAGTGAAAAGGACGATACGAGCATGCCGCCGGCCAGCCCGGCCACCATGGCGACCAGGGCGAGGATGGGCAGGGCAATCAGCAGGGCAATCAGCCGCGGCAGAACCAGCAGAACGAAGGGATTCAGACCAATGGTCCGGATCGCGTCGATCTCTTCACGACTTTTCATGGTTCCGATCTGTGCGGTGAACGCACTGGCAGTTCGGCCGGCCAGGATAATGGCTGTCAGCAACACGCCGAATTCGCGCAGAAAGGCATAGGTCGTCAGATCAACCACGAACAGCTCGGCGCCGAAATCGCGCAGCACGGTCGCGCCAAGAAACGCCACCACCGCGCCGACCAGAAAACTCAACAGGGCGACCAGCGGCATAGCATTGAGGCCGGTCTGCTGGATGTGATGCACGGTCGCGGTGACCGGCCAGCGATGCGGATGAAACAAAATCAGCACACCCGTGGCGATCGTCTGACCCAGAAAACCGAGAAGTAAGCGCAGATCCTGAAAAAAATCGATGGTCGATCGACCCACGCCCTCGAACCACGCGATCAGTGCTCCGTTCCGACCGCCTTCGCTTGGCGGACGGCTATCCACGTCGACCACCGCATCGAACAGAGCGCGATGATCTTCCCTGAGCTCAACGGTATCCAGATCAAGCCCCAGACGACGGACAAAGCGACTGAGAAGCTGAGCGCCGGCCGAATCCAACCGCTCGATCTGGGTGGCGTCGATCCGCTCGACATCAATCCTGAGCTGATCCAGCGTCTCGCTCAAAGCGGCTGCATGACGGACGGTCCAGGACCCGCTCGCGGTCCAACATCGACCCCGGTCGGGCGAAGCGTCCAGTTGTGGTGGCGAGCTCAAGTGTCGATATCCGTCAGCAGAACTAAGATCCGCTGCTACGTTAGCAGACTTCCACGGGAGCGAACACGGAAAGGCCCGGCTGATCGCGGGGATCAGCCGGGCGGGTCCGATCGGCGTTGGAGAGTCAGACGATCGCTCGAAGCGATCCTGCGCGCCCCGATCAGAACGCGTAGATCGTGGAGAACTGCAGCCGATTCATGTTGCCAGACAGGCCGGCTTCGGTCTCGCGATGCGAATAGGTGTATTCCATCCCAATGCGCAGCTTCGGGTTGACCTGATAAATCAGATTGGCTAGGCCACTGTAAACGTCTTTGGTCACGCCCATGCCGGTCAGATTGACATCGTTGTCGGCCGAGAACGCGGACAGCGTTATGGTGGACCGCCACTGCTCGCTCCAGAAGTGACGATAGGCCAGGAAGGCTCCGTAGGCATCAATGGGCTCCAGTTCGCCGTCGGCATCGAAGACCACGTCGTTGGCCGTATTCAGGCCCAGGTAGCGGCCGATTCCCGGACCGCCGGAAACCATCCAGCGAAGATCATCGCGACCGAAGTTGATCTTGCCGCTGAGGCTCACGCCCAAGCCCGTGGTGCGCTCGGTGCCGCTGGCAGTGTCGATCGACAGCTGGCGACCGATACCCGCGACAGTGAAATGACCCCAATCGCCATCGACCGTGTAGCGCGCGATCACGTCGGGAATTAGGGCCGTATCGGTCACAATGCGGCCGCCGCCGCCGAATGGCGTGACAGTCGTCTCCGGGTTCTCGACGGCCAACTGCCAGGGACCGTCGGTGTAGCGAATCTGTGGCTGACGGGCAAACGTGGTGCCTTCAGTGGGACCAATGAAATCCAGATTATCCGGCAGCGAGCCGACGTCGAAGAACGTCGACCAGTACTGACCGACCAGCCAGTTTTCGTATCGCAGGAAGGCGTGACGGACTCGGGTGGTGAAGGAGTTACTGATTCGCTCGTTGCCGCCCGGCCCAACCAGGAAGTCCAGCTCGACGAATCCCGAGACTTCGCGACCGTCGCCGACGTCATGGGCAAATCCGAAATTGACCCGACTCTCCTTAGCGTGGAAGTCGACGTCCGTGGTCGACGTATCTCCACCGACCGGAATCAGACCCGGTATTCGGAAATCGCGCATCAGGCTGTTGGCCGCGACCGACCCACCGCTGTAACGAGACCACATCATGTCAGTCTTCAGATAACCGCCAAAATTGAAGCGCGTCGAACCGCGGACAATCTCGGCGGCGGCCGGCGTGGCGTCGGCCTCTTCCACTGCAGTGACGCGATCGGACACCGCTGCGACTTCCCGGCGCACGTCGCTGACCGCTTGCTCGGTGGTGGCCTGCTCGCCCCGCTCGATCATGAGCTCATTGACCAGCCGCTCTAGTTCGGCGACGCGCTGCTCAAGAGCGCGTTCGCGTTCGCTCGGGTCTGCGTCGGCCCAGGCTGGCGCGCTCAGGGCTATCACCAGCGCAGCGAGACACAGCCGTTTGATTCTTTTACCCTTCATCACACCTACTCCTGCTTGTCTTTTTGGGGGTCGTGACCGTCCTTGCTTGCGATCACCTCAGTAACTCGATCATGCGTCCGAAAGACCTGGCGCGGCCATTACCGATTGGTCTATGCGACGAAAGTCGAGCGCCGCGCTTGGACGTCGCGGGGATTGCAGAAAAGAATGCAAGACTTTGGTCGGATACGCCTCGCGCGTGCGAGCTTGCTAGACTCGAAACCCTTGTTGAGGTACGAGTGAAAATCCATGAGCGAGTCAAAGGTCTATCCAGTCCCCGCGTCCTTCTCGGATGCCCACGTCAACGCCGAGCGCTACGCGCAGATGTACCAGGCATCGATCGAGGATCCCGAAGGATTCTGGAGCGAGCAGGCGCGCGAGCGATTGGACTGGATCCGGCCGTTCAGCAAGGTCAAGGACGTGTCCTTTGCCCGCGACGATCTGCATATCCGATGGTTCGAGGACGGAGTTCTGAACGTCGCCTACAACTGTATCGACCGGCACCTGGCAGACCATGCCGATCAGACCGCGATCATCTGGGAAAGCGACGACCCCAACGTCGACAAGCACATCAGCTATAGCGAACTGCATGAAAACGTCTGCCGCATGGCCAACGTCCTCAAGGCCCAGGGCGTCGGGAAGGGCGATCGGGTCACGCTCTATCTGCCGATGATTCCGGAAGCCGCCTACGCAATGCTGGCCTGTGCTCGTATTGGCGCGGTTCATTCGGTGGTGTTCGGCGGTTTCTCCCCTGGCGCTCTGGCCAATCGAATCGCCGACTGCGACTCGAAGCTGGTCATCACCGCCGACGAGAGCGTACGCGGCGGCAGAAAGGTGCCGCTGAAGAAAAATGTAGACGACGCCCTCAACGCTGAAATCGTGACCACGGTTGAGCGCGTTGTCGTGGTCCGGCGCACCGGCGGCGATATCGACTGGGATTCCAATCGCGATGTCTGGCTGGACGAGGAAGCAGCCAAGGTCAGCGCCGACTGCAAACCCGAGCCGATGAATGCCGAAGACCCGCTGTTCATCCTCTACACCTCCGGCTCGACCGGCAAGCCCAAGGGCGTTCTCCACACCACTGGCGGCTACCTGCTGTTTGCGGCCATGACCCACCAGGTCGTGTTCGACTACAGGCCCGGGGAGATCTACTGGTGCACGGCCGACGTCGGCTGGGTAACCGGCCACAGTTACATCGTCTACGGCCCGCTGGCCAACCGGGCCACCTCGGTGATGTTCGAGGGCGTGCCCAACTACCCGAGCAATTCAAGATTCTGGGAAGTCATCGACAAGCACCAGGTCAACAGCTTCTACACCGCACCGACCGCCATCCGAGCCCTGATGCGCGACGGCGACGAGCCCGTCAAGAAAACCTCGCGCGCCAGCCTTCGGCTTATGGGCAGCGTCGGCGAACCGATCAATCCGCAGGCTTGGGAGTGGTACTACCACGTCGTCGGCGACGGCCGCTGCCCGATCGTCGACACCTGGTGGCAGACCGAGACCGGCGGAATCCTGATCACCCCCCTTTCCGGGGCGACGGATCTGAAGCCCGGCTCGGCCTCCAAGCCTTTCTTTGGCGTGCAGCCGGCGCTTGTCGATACGGATGGCAACGAGTTGCAGGGCGCAACCAGCGGTGCCCTGATCATCAAGGACTCCTGGCCGGGCCAGATGCGCACGGTCTATGGCGATCACGAGCGTTTTTACCAGACCTATTTCGCCACCTTCGACGGGGTTTACTTCACCGGTGACGGCGCGCGACGCGACGAGGACGGCTACTGGTGGATCACCGGGCGCATGGACGATGTCCTCAACGTCTCCGGCCACCGCATGGGCACGGCCGAGATCGAATCGGCCCTGGTCGCCCACCCCGCCGTCTCCGAGGCGGCGGTGGTCGGATATCCTCACGACGTCAAAGGCCAGGGAATTTACGCCTACGTCACGCTGACCGCAGGCGTCGACGGCAACGATGAATTGCTCGCCGAACTCACCCAATGGGTGCGGACCGAGATCGGCCCGATCGCCAAGCCCGATCATCTGCAGTTCGCACCCGGCCTGCCAAAGACGAGGTCCGGCAAGATCATGCGGCGCATCCTGCGCAAAATCGCCGAAAACGATTACTCGAACCTGGGTGACACCTCGACGCTGGCCGAGCCAGCCGTGGTCGAGGATCTGATCGACAATCGCAGGAATCGGTAGCCCATATTTAAAGAACATACGTCCGGCCAACTGGATCGAAATGCCCGATAACGCCAGAAAAGTCATCGTCGCCGACGATCACCCGCTGTTCCGTGAGGCGCTCAGTCTGGCGCTGAACACGGCCCTGAACGGTGCCGATATCATCCAGACTGGCGACATGTCCGGACTGGAGCAGGCCGCCCAGGCACATTCCGATGCCGATCTGGTCCTTCTGGACCTGCACATGCCGGGAGTACAGGGCTTTTCTGCGCTGATCTACCTGCGCGCCCATCATCCAGAACTGCCGGTCTGCGTGATTTCAGGCAACAACAATCCGATCGTCATCCAGCGGGCGATGGATCATGGCGCCGCTGCCTTCATTCACAAATCGGCCTCCGTGGACACGATTCGCGAAGCGCTGCAGAGCGTCCTGGCCGGCAATCTCTGGAACCCCAACGAAGACCATATCGGTGAGACCACGCAGGCCGATGAGCTGGATACGGCCGAGCGCCTCACTGAACTCACGCCCCAACAATTTCGAGTGCTGATGATGGTTGCCGCGGGCCTGCTCAATAAGCAAATCGCTTACGAGCTCGAAATATCAGAAGCCACCGTTAAAGCCCATATGACGGCCATTTTTCGCAAGCTGGCCGTGACCAACCGGACCCAGGCCGTGCTGTTGACACAAAAGCTGGCCGTCGATCCGCCTGAAGCCGGACGAGACGGATTTCACTAGCGAATTGCACTAGCGAATTGCACTAGCGGATTTCACTGGGACGCCTCCTAAAAAAATCTGTACGGGCCCAACGGCAGGTCGGGCGCTTGGACCCTCAGATTGGACAATCCGCATCACTCACCATCCAGACCAGCTTGCTGCGCTATCCTGTGCGGCTTGATCTGAACGAGAGTTTTACGATGCGACCTTTTTCACTACGTTTCCTGACCCTACTGCTGATTCTGGGCCTGAGCCTGCAAGTCCAGGCCGAAGAATGGTTCGGCCACAGCGATTTCGACCCCGAGGTCCCCACGATCAACGAGGTTCTGGGCCATGGATCCGGAGAACGAATCAGTTCGCCCGAGCAGATCAGGCGCTACTTTGAGGCCCTTGCAGAGGCCCGGCCTGAACATCTCCACCTGGTCGAGTACGCCACCAGCTGGCAGGGCCGTCCCCTGTACTACGTCATCATCGGCAGCCCGGAGCGGATCGCGAATCTCGAGGCGATTCAGGCCGATATCCAGACCATCGCGCATCCGGATCAACACGATGAGGCCGACATCGAAGCCGCACTCGCTCGCGTGCCGTCCACGGCCTGGCTCTCGTACTCGGTCCACGGCAATGAAATTTCGCCCGCTGATGCCGCCATGGTCACGGCCTGGCATCTGCTGGCTGCACGCAACAGCGAGTTGACCGAAACGATCCTGGCCAACAGCCTGGTCTTCATTAATCCGCTGCAGAATCCTGACGGTCGCGCGCGCTTCGTCGCCGAATATGAATCCAATCTCGGGCTGGAACCGGATCCCAGCCGACTGTCAGCCGAGCGCAACGAGCGCTGGCCCAGCGGTCGCGTCAATCACTACCTGTTCGATCTGAACCGCGACTGGCTGCCTCTGACCCAGCCGGAAACCCGCGGCCACGTGGCCGCCCTGCTCGACTGGTATCCGCTGGCAATGGTCGATGCGCACGAAATGGGCACCGACCAAACCTTTTTCTTCGCGCCAGAAGCCGAACCCTACAACCCACTGCTCACCCCGGCCCAGCGCAACAACTTAAACGAGTTCGGGCGCAACAACGCTCGCTGGTTCGACCGCTACGGCTATGCCTATTTCACGCGTGAAATCTTCGATGCCTTCTACCCGGGCTACGGCGCCAGCTGGCCGTCCTATTACGGCGCTATCGCAATGACCTATGAGCAGGCCTCGTCGCGCGGACTGATCGCGCGAAAAGTCCACGGCGAGGTCATTACCTATGGCCAGACCGTGACTGAATACGTTGCCGCCTCACTTGCCACACTCGAAACGGTGGCCAATCGCCGCGATGAACTCTGGGCCGACTTTGCCGACTACCGGAGCTCAGCCATTACCCAGGCGCGCCGTGACGGCCCGGCCGCCTGGGTCATCCCGGCTCAAACCGATCAGGGCGGTGCTGATCGTCTTGGGGCTCTGATTGCCCAGCACGGCTCGGCGGTCTATCGCAGCTCGGATGCAATGGACGCCTGCGGTCAGGAACTGGCCGCCGGCAGCTACATCATTCCGTCAGGCCAGCCAAGCTATCGACAGCTGCGCGTGCTCCTCGATCAGCAGATCGATATGGACGATGACTTCCTCACTGAGCAGGAGCGTCGGCGCGCCCGCGGCGAACGGGACCAGATCTATGACGTGACCGGCTGGTCGCTTCCAGTCATGTTCAACGTCGAGGTCAGCACCTGCCGCCAGAGCCCGTCGATCGCCGGACTGACTCGGGTCGATGGCAATGCGACCCAGAGCGGCCTACTCGAAAATGCCGAGGCGCGCCTGGCCTTCGTCGCGCCGGGCGGGTCGACCGCGACCCTGCGGCTGATGGCGGCCGGGCTGCGCTCCGGGCTGAAGATCGATCGCAGCGAGAAATCCTTCGAGCTGAACGGCCAGACCTACCCGGCCGGCAGCCTGATCTTCCAGCGGGCCGACAACCCCGACACCCTCGCCGATACGCTAGCTGAACTGGCCCGGGACACGGGCGCCCGGATCACGGGCACGGATACGAGCTGGATCATGCAGGGCCCGAGCTTCGGCAGCAACCAGGTTCGTCGACTGCATGCACCGCGAATCGCCCTGGCCTGGGACCAGCCCACCAGCGTTTATTCGCCCGGCGCCGTGCGTTTCGTCCTTGAACGTCAGATCGGCTACCCGGTTACGATTGTTCGTACCCAAACCCTGAAATCGGCGGACCTGAATCGCTACGATGTGGTCATCCTGCCGGACGCTTCATCCTGGACCGGCAGCTACCAGAACGTGCTCGGCAACTCAGGTGCGGCCCACCTGCGCGACTGGATCGAGGACGGCGGCACTTTGGTAACGCTGGCAGGTGGCACTGCCTGGGCGGCAACGCCCGATGTTGATCTCCTGGCCAGTCGACTCGAGAACAGCAGCGCAAGCAGCGACGACGATACCGTCGACACCGACCAGGCCCGCGTTGAGGGCGTAGACCTTGAGTCGCTGGGCGACCTGGACGAGCGCACGCGAGCCGGCAATCGCCCGCCCGACAGCGTGGCCGGCGTGCTGATCAACGCCGAGGTCGACAGCAACCACTGGCTAGGCGCCGGCGTGGCCGATCAGGTTCCGGTCCTCGTGCGCGGCCGCCGAGTATTCAGCCCGCTCACGCGTGACCAGGGCGACATCGTCGCGCGCTACGCCGGTGCCGACGAGCTGCTGGCCAGCGGTTACCTCTGGGAAGAGAATCAGCGCCAGCTGGCCTTCAAACCCTTCGTGATGACACAGAACCACGGCCGCGGCCACGTCGTCGCCTTCAGCGAAGACCCAGCCGTACGCGCCTACCTCGACGGCCTGAACGGCCTGCTGACCAACGCCGTACTGGTCGCACCTGCCTACAGCCGAAAGTTACGATAAATCAATGCGGGAAGTGAATAGGTAAAGCCGCTTCTCTGGTCGCGTAGTGGCAAAGCCGCGAAGAAATTTCGAGGTTTAACTTCGTTGCTTTGCTGCTACGCGATTGCAAGGTTTTTGTTCTAATCTTTGGCCCGACACTACAGACCAGACAGTCAGTCGTCCTGCGGAATCCGGAGAACCTGGCCGGGGTAGATTTTGTTGGGGTCTTCGAGCATCGGGCGGTTGGCCTCAAAGATCACCATATACTTGCCGGCGCTGCCATAAAAGCGTTTGGCAATCGCACCGAGGGTGTCACCTGATTCCACCGTGTAGAACTGGGAGCTCGGCGTTTCTTCTTCCGGCGGCTCGGGCGCGTCGGTCGCGTCATCGGCCTGCGGTGGGGCTTGCGAGGAGGCTTCCTCGGCAGCGGGTGATTCGATACGCAGGCGATCGTCGACTTGCTCAACGCCACTGATGTTGCCCGCCGCGACGATCAGTTTTTCTTTGTCTTCGATCGAGCCGACCTTGCCGACCAGGGCGACTTTCTTCTCATCCTGAAAAGCGATCACCGACAGCGCCTTGATCGCCAAACCCAGGGTCAACAAATGTTCGCGAACGGCGTTCTCGTCGATCCGGCCACCACCAAACAGTTTCTTGCCCGCATTACCAACAAAGTCAAAAAGTCCCATGGTCAGAATTCCTCCATTTGAATTTCCCCGGCCAGACCGAGGCGTTGTCCGATAGTAGCAGAGCAGCGCAACTCAGGCCCTGCTGGCTTGTTTCTGCAACCGGCTGAGTAGTGCACGGAGAGCAGCGGGTCTGAGCGGTTTCTGAAGCACCCGGTACCCTTGCGCGCGGGCCGCCAGACGAACGGTTTCGCTTTGATCAGCGGTAATCAGAATGCCGGGAATGTCGACATCATGGTGCGCCCGGATTCGATTCATCAGATCGATGCCGTTTCTGCCGTCGTCGAGATGGTAGTCAGCCAGCATGACGTCCGGCGGTCCGCCATGGACCTGCAGGACGGCCATGGCCTCGTTCTGATCAGCCGCAGTCAACGGCTGACACCCCCAGGGCTGAACCAGAGAGGCCATGCCAAGGAGGATGTCCGGCTCGTTGTCGATGCACAGCAAAACCAGGCCGCTCAGGTCCTGACCGCCGCGGGTGCTGCGTTTCGCTTGCCGCTGCGGTGCCGCCAGCTCGTCGCTGAGCGGCACGCTGATCTCGAACACCGTGCCGCGTCCCAGCACCGAGTCCACGGCGATGCTGTGATCCAGCATCCGGGCAATCCGCTCGACAATGGCCAGCCCCAGACCCAGGCCGCGCTCGTGCTGGCGTCCGGAATCGAGTCGATGAAACTCGCGAAAGATAACCGTTTGCTGATCCTCGCTAATGCCCGGACCCGTGTCCCACACCTGAATACGCAGCTGGCCGTCGCGGCGCCGGCATCCGATCAGGACGCGGCCGGACTCGGTGTAGCGCAGGGCGTTAGCGAGGAAATTCTGCAGCACGCGCCGCAGCAGCTTGGGGTCGGAAACGACATGGGCCCTTGAGCTCACCTGATCGAAAGCCAGACCACGGGCCTCGGCCATGGCCGAGAACTCGGCGTGCAGAGGTTTGAGAATGTCGTCGATTGCAAAGTCCTTCAGGTGGACCGGCATGGCTCCGGCGTCCAATCGCGAGATGTCGAGCAGGGCCGATAGCAGCTCTTCGGCGCTGGTTAGCGAGCCGCTCAAGCGCTCGGTCAGGTGCTGTTGCTCTCTACTGACGTTCTTTTCCTGCTCCAGCGCCGAGGCAAAGAGTCGAGCGGCGTTAAGTGGCTGAAGCAGATCATGGCTAGCGGCGGCCAGAAAGCGGGTCTTAGACTGATTGGCCTCATCGGCTTCCCGTTTGGCCACGGTCAGGGCATCCTCGATTCGCGCCCGAACCTCGACCTCGTGCTTGAGTTCTTCATTCAGATCGGTCAATGCACGGGTCCGCTCGTCCACGCGTCGCTCCAGATCGGTCTTAGCTTCGGTCAAGCTTCGCTCTGACTCGCGCAACGCCTGCTCGGTCCGCTTGCGCTCGGTGATGTCGGTAAAACTGGTTACGAATCCGCCGCCAGGCATTGGATTGCCGCGAATCTCAAGTACCCGACCGTCGGCGCCGATGCGCTCAAAGAAGTGCGGATTGCGCTGGCGCAGCCAGTTCATCCGCTTCTCGACGAGGGCATCGATATCTCCCGCGCCCATTTGGCCGCGTCGAGCGTTGAATTCAAGCACCTCGCGAATCGGTCGGCCGATGTGGATCAGACCATCGGGATAGTCGAACATATCCAGATAACTGCGATTCCAGGCCACCAGCCGAAGCTTGGAATCAATCACGCTGATCCCTTCAGAGAGATTCTCCATCGCTGATTGCAGGAGCTCATGCCGGAATTTCAGCTTCTGTGAGGTCTGATCGAGCAGACTGACAACCTCGTCGAAACGCATGCCGCTACCGGCTAGCGCCGACGACAAGACGACGCGGGCCGAGCTGGCACCAATCACACCAGACAGGACGCGCTCTGTGTGCCGGACCAGCTCGGCATCAGCGGGCTCGGACTCGACCAGCGGTCGTTCATTGAGCTGGGCAAAATCACTGAAGGCCTGCAAGGTGCGCTGCTCGCCAAGGAATCGGCGGGTCAGATTCATGAAGTCCCCAACGCGGGCAATGCCGCTGCGCGGCAGGGAATCCGAACCCGGTGCGCTGGCCACGCCAAGAAATGCATTGGACTGAATGCGATCGATGGCGCGCTCGCCGCCGCTCAGCGACCCCAACCACACGCCGAGCAGATTGAAGCTGAGGGAAGTCACTACACCGTGTGTCAGCGGATCGGATAACCGCAGGCCAAACAGCATTTCCGGGCGCAGCCATTCCAGACCGAAGAGGCCATAGGTTAGGAGCGCCTGCCCGGTCTCCAGCGCTCGCAGGACATCGGGCAACAGCAGGGTGTAGGCCCACAAACCAAAGCCCGTTGACAGTCCAAGCATGGCGCCCCGCCGATTGGCCCGACGCCAGACCATCGCCGCAATGATCAGGGGTCCGAACTGCGCCACTGCAGCAAATGACAGCAGGCCGATATTGGCCAGGCTCTCGTTATAGCCGAACAGACGGTAATACAACCAGGCCATCAGCAGCAGACAAACAATCACGACCCGACGGATCAACAGCAGCAGGCGACCAAGATCAGCCCCGCGGGCCCGCGAGGCGATCGGCAGGCGCAGCAGCGTTGGCATGACAATATCGTTTGAGACCATGATGGACAGCGCGACCGAGGCGACGATCACCATTCCCGTGGCGGCTGAAAAACCACCCAGCATCGCCAGCAAAGTCAGGCCCTGTTGATCGGCGGCCATGGGCAGGGTGAGCATGAAGGCGTCGGCGTTTTCAGCGCTGCCGAAGGTCAACAGACCGGCCACCGCCACGGGAACGATGAACAGTGCAATCAGAATCAGGTAGATGGGAAACAGCCAGCGCGCGAACAGCACCTCGCGCTCGCTGGTGCTTTCGACCACCGTGACATGGAACTGCCGCGGCAGACAGAACGCAGCCAGCATCGACAGCACCAGGATCGTGATGAAACTGAAGCTCAGACTCTCGGCTTCGAACATCGGCCCCACCGCTTCCAGATCAAGCAGCAGGGGATTGACCGAGCTGAACCCGTCGAACATGAACCAGGTGACGTAGATGCCCACGGCGAGAAAGGCGAGCAGCTTGACCAGGGATTCGAAGGCCACGGCCAGCATCAGACCGGGATGGTGTTCGGTAGCATCCAGCTGGCGGGTGCCGAACAGGATTGTGAACAGCGCCAGCAACAGCGCGATCATCAGCGCGGTGTCACGCCAGATCGGCGCGCTCGCCTCCACCGCATCCACCGTGTTCGGAAGCGTCGTCAACAGCTCGAAGCCCATCGCGATGGCCTTGAGCTGAAGGGCGATGTAGGGCACAACGCCAAGGACCGCGACGACTGTGACCAGTACGGCCAGGCGCTGAGTCTTGCCGAAGCGAGAGGCCAGGAAATCCGAAATCGAGGTGATGTTCTGTTCTTTGCTGATACGCACGATACGCAGGATCAGCCCGCCAAAGACGAGAAACATCAGCAGTGGGCCAAGATAAACCGGCAGGAAATCCCAACCGCTACGGGCGGCCTGTCCGACCGCGCCATAGAAAGTCCAGGAGGTGCAGTAGACCGCCAAAGACAGTGAATAGATCACTGGGTGACTAAAAATCCGACTTGTCCTGCGGGCCCGCTGATCCCCCCACCAGGCCAGAAAGAACAGCAAGCCCACATAGCTCAGGGCAATCGCGACGATCAGAACCGGCGAGAACATCGCTCCATCATAGCCCAGTGTTTTGCCGCCAAATGGACGGGATTGGTCGGTATGCGACGAAAGTCGAAGCGACCAAAGTAGCAGCGAAATTTACCGGGCCACTTGCTAGATTAAGCGACAGCTTTTACCGATCCAAGCAAGAGGGTTCCATACATGACACTCGATCGAACCGCGGCGGCCTACTGGAAGGCCAATATCCGCATCATCTTCATCTGCCTGATCATCTGGGCGATTTCATCGTTCGGGTTCGCGATTCTGTTTCGGCCGCTTCTGGCCGCGCTGCCCTTCACCATTGGCGGCACCGACCTCGGCTTCTGGTTTGCCCAGCAGGGCTCGATTCTGATTTTCATCGGGCTGATCTTCTACTACACCTCTTACATGAATCGACTCGACAAAGAGTTCGACGTAGATGAGAAATAGGAAGGCCTAATCATGGATCAATTCACACTCAATCTCATCGTAGTCGGCGCCTCATTTGCGCTCTATATCGGCATTGCCATCTGGGCCCGGGCCGGCACGACCTCGGACTTTTATACCGCCAGCCGCGGCGTCAACCCGATCGTAAACGGGGCTGCGACGGCCGCTGACTGGATGTCGGCGGCCTCGTTCATTTCGATGGCCGGCCTGATCGCCTTCGTTGGCTACGGCAACTCATCGTTCCTGATGGGGTGGACCGGTGGTTACGTTTTGCTCGCCCTGCTGCTAGCGCCCTATCTGCGTAAATTCGGACGATTCACCGTGCCAGAATTCATCGGTGACCGCTTCTACAGCCAGTCAGCGCGCATCGTGGCGGTGGTCTGCCTCCTGACCATTTCGATCACCTACGTGATAGGTCAGATGGCTGGTGCTGGCGTTGCTTTCTCGCGCTTTCTGGAGGTCGACAACACCACCGGGCTTTTGATCGCGTCGGGCGTAGTGTTCATGTATGCCGTGCTCGGCGGCATGAAAGGCATCACCTACACCCAGCTTGCCCAGTATTGCGTCCTGATCACCGCCTACACGATCCCGGCGGTGTTCATTTCTATCCAGCTGACCGGTAACCCGGTCCCGCCGCTGGGCCTATTCTCGACTCACGCCGAATCCGGCCTGCCGTTGCTGACCAAGCTCGATCAGGTGCTGGTCGAGCTCGGCTTCCACGACTACACCGGCCTGCACAGCTCGACCATCAATATGTTCTTATTCACCATGTCGCTGATGATCGGCACCGCCGGCCTGCCGCACGTCATCATTCGATTCTTCACCGTACCGAAGGTGTCGGACGCGCGTAAATCCGCCGGCTGGGCGCTGGTCTTCATCGCTCTGCTCTATCTCACCGCGCCGGCTGTGGGTGCCATGGCGCGCTTGAACATCGTCACCACCATCTTTCCCAACGGGACCGCTGAGCAGCCGATCGAATACTCAGCCCAGCCGGATTGGATGGAGACCTGGGCCCAGACCGGTCTACTGGCCTTCGAGGACAAGAACGGTGACGGCCGTATCCAGTACTACAACGACAGCTCGGAAGAATTTGCCGCTACCGCGGCAGCCCGGGGCTGGGAGGGCAACGAAATGGTCACCTTCAACCGCGATATTCTGGTGCTGGCCAATCCAGAGATTGCCCAGCTGCCGGGATGGGTGATCGCACTGATTGCCGCAGGCGGCCTAGCCGCTGCCCTGTCAACGGCCGCAGGACTGTTGCTGGCGATCTCCTCGGCGATCAGCCACGACTTGCTCAAGTCGGTATTGATGCCGAACATCTCCGACAAGCAGGAGTTGATGGCTGCAAGGGTCTCGATGGCCTTCGCGATCGCAGTGGCCACCATCCTTGGCCTGAATCCACCCGGCTTCGCGGCTCAGGTGGTGGCGCTGGCCTTCGGTCTGGCCGCCGCCACCCTATTCCCGGCGTTAATGATGGGCATTTTCTCTAAAAAGATGAATCGTCATGGCGCGGTTGCCGGCATGCTCGCTGGTCTGTCCTTCACCCTGCTCTATATCTTCACCTACCTGGGCTGGTTCTTTATTCCTGACACCAACATGCTGGCCAACACGCCAGAGAACTGGTTCTTTGGAATCTCGCCGCTGTCGGTGGGTGCAATTGGCGCCGTGGTCAACTTTGCCACCGCTTACCTCACGATGAAGCTGACCGGCGAGCCGCCCGAGCACATACAGGACCTAGTCGAGAGCATCCGCGTCCCGCGCGGTGCTGAAGCTGCGGTTGATCACTGACAAACGAAGGCTCAAGGCAAAAGGGCACAGGGCGAAGGGCGAAAAGCCTTGAGCCCTGAGCCTTTTTCCCCTTAACCCGTTAACCTATCCCCATGCTTTTCGAATTCATCGCGGCCATTGCCGTCGGACTGGGTGCAGCAGGCGTGGTTCTGATTCTGCGCAAGCTCATTGCGAAAAAAGTTCCCGCCTGGCTCGCCCCGGCCTGTGCCGGCCTGGCCATGATCAGCTTTATGGTCTACATGGAATACAGCTGGGCAGATCGAACGATTCAGCGCTTGCCTGAAGGTGTCGTGGTGGTTGACTCCAGTCAGGAATCCAGCTGGTATCGCCCCTGGACCTACATCAAGCCCCTGACTCTGCGACTGGTGACAATCGACACCCGAAGAAACCGCCGCAATGCGACAAGGCCTGATCAAGTCATGACCACCGTCTCGCTGCTGGGGCGCTGGATGCCTATTCGCGAAATCCCGGTGGTCTATGACTGCCAGCAGGCTCTCAGGGCCGATTTGAGCGAAGCGGTTACCTTTGGTGATCAAGGCGACCTTCAGGGCGCCAGATGGCGACAGCTTGAGCCCGATAACCTAGGTCTTCAGGCCAGCTGCAGCGCTTGAATCAATGGATCAGACTCTGTTTTACGGAGACTGAATTGTTAAATACTCAGATTGAACAATCCGACAATTCCGAAAATGATGAGATAAATCGCCACGATATAGTTGAGCAATTTTGGTGCGACCAAAATCAAAATACCGGCGATCAATGCGAGTAAAGGCATCAGACTGATGTGTAGCGTCATGCAGTTATTCTCCCGTAGATTTTGAACCTAGGACGGTCAGCAAACTTGGTTCGAAGCGCTGAAGTCTACACCAAGCTTCGACCAAGGTCGGGCAGCGCTGTCTGATCGGAAATGATAGCGTGTCGGCGACTTGACCCAATGACATGTGAATCGAGAGAATCGACACTAGACACCCAGTTTAAAGACTGCTGCTCGCTTAGCTACTCCGGAGCGCGAAACCATGCGCAAGCGTGAAAAACATCTACTGATCACCACGCTGGCTGTTGGCCTTGGCGGTCTGATGTGGCTGTTCCTGGCGCTTGGATTGCTGCATCTGGTCTTGCCTGAGGATCAGTGGGCTGCGTTGATCGACGCTCAGGCCGGGCGGGGTGGATTGATCATCCTGCTTTGGTTCGCCACCCTTTATCCGATCAGTCTGGGCCTTAGAACGCTAATTGATCGACACCTGACCGGAACCGACCGCTTATCGGAGCAAGCCCGCGCCGTCATCACCCAGGACCACCGACTCGACCCCAAGGCCTGGGAGCATCCACCCCATCAGCGTCTTGCCGCAACCATCAATGAGCTGGTTGACCAGCGCCAAGGCCTGGAGCAGGACATGCAGCAGCGGGTCGATGAACTGACTCGGCGCAGCGAGCTGGAAAAGTCTCGCCTGGCCGCGCTCATGAACGAACTCGACAAAAGCGTCGTCGTCTGCAATCTGGACGGCCGCATACTGCTCTACAACCCTCGCGCAAAGCTTCAATTCAAACGACTTTCCAGGGCACCTGGAGTGACACAAGGCTCTGATTTGTTGGGGCTCGGGCGCTCGATTCACAGCGTGATCGACCGCGAACTCATCGATCACGCGCTGAATAAGGTGCGTCGACGGCTCAGTCGTGGGGTCAGCAACCCGTCCAGTCAGTTCGTCATGGGCACAGCATCCGGTGCGCTGTTTCGCGGCCTGGTCTCGCCCGTGTGTGAGGTGGATGGACAGGGCCAACGAGACGCCAGTCAACTGACCGGCTTTGTCCTGCTGTTGGAAAACATCACGCGCGAGATTAAGGCTCATCAGAAAAAGGATCAGCTTCTTGAGCAGCTCACCCGCGAGGGGGAAGACACGCTGGCCCAGAGCCGTCAGCTGATTGATCAATGGGACGGCGGCAAGGCGAGTACTGAGGAATCCCAGGCCTTGATTAGCACCCTCGGGCAAAACATTGATCAGCTCAAAGACCAGCTCGCCCAAGCATCGGTACTCAACAGCAAAAATACCCACGGCCAGTGGCCGATGGAGGACATGCGCGCTGAAGACTGGCTGGAAGCCAGCCTTGAGCGTCTTGATCGGCTGGAAAGCAACGAGGCAGCCAAGCTAGAGACGTCTTTAATAACTCCGGATCAAGCCCTATGGCTGCATATCGACTCGCACGCGTTGATGAAGCTGATGCTGAGCCTGATCAGCATGCTTCAGCAGTATGTCGGCATGGACTCGCTGGTCGTCAACTTACAGTCACACAACGACCAGGCGCTGGTTGATCTGATCATGAACTGGCCGCGCGATCAGGCCCTGCCGGACCTGGGGCCCTGGCTTGATCGCCCGTTGAGCTCAGCCGCCGCCGCGGGATCAGCGCTGAGCCCTGGCAGCGCGCGCGACGTGCTCCGACGTCATACGGGTGAATGCTGGATAGACCGGCTCGGCAACGATCAGGCCAAGGTCAGAATCCTGCTGCCTACGATCCAGGCGCGCGATGAGATGCCGGCTCGCGTGGCGGGTGAGCGACCAGAATTTTTCGACTTTGATCTATTCGCCCGTTCAAACGAAGAAGACGAGCTGGCGCAACGTCGACTGAGCGACTTGAACTACACGGTGTTCGACCTCGAAACCACCGGGCTGAATCCCGCCGCCGGCGATGAAATCATTCAGGTCGGCGCAGTTCGCGTTGTCAACGGTCGTATCCTGGCCCAGGAAAGCTTTGATCAACTTGTGGACCCCGGGCGCAGTATTCCAACGCTGGGCATTCAGATTCACGGCATCACCCCCGACCAGGTCCGCGGCCAGCCGAGCATTGATGAGGTGCTGCCCGCCTTCCATGCCTACGCGCACGACAGCGTTCTGGTCGCCCACAATGCCGCCTTTGACATGCGCTGCATCACCCTGAAACAAGACGCGCTGGGCATCGAATTCGACCATCCCGTGCTCGACACGCTGCTGCTGGCCTCGCTGGCCCAACCGAACCAGACCTCGCACAGCCTGGATGCCCTGGCCGAGCGCTTCGGTCTAGTGATTCATAGTCGCCACACCGGCCTGGGCGATGCCACGGTCACGGCCCAGCTACTGCTGCGCCTGATCCCGCTGCTGGCCGATCTCGGCATCCATACGCTGGCCCAGGCCCAGGCGGCTTCGGCCAAGAGCTACTTCGCCCGTGTTCAATACTGACAACCAGGATTTGACTGCCCATGCCAAGCTCTGACCGCATCACGCTTTTGTCCCAAGTCGCCCCGTTCTCCGAGCTGCAGCCCGAGGTCTTGCAATCGCTTGCTGGTCGATTTGAGGCGCGCATCCTGAGCGAGGACGACGTGCTGGGGCCGTTTTCTTCAACAGCAGACAACGGACTGTACTTGATCGAAGACGGCGAGATCGCGCTCGTCGACGAGGCTGGAACAACGCTTGAAAAACGTCACCAGGGCGAGTTGTTCGGTCACGCGATCACCATCGATGCCCAGCGCCCCAGCTACCGCGCTCGTGCCTTGAGCAACGTCAAGATCGCACAACTCCCGGCCCAGACGGTTTCCGAGCTGCTGGAGCAGCACTCTGCTTTTGCCCACTTTCTGAAAGCCGGACCCGGTGAGCGACTGCGCGCCATCAGCGCCAGGCCGAGTGAGCTCATCGCACAACTTGATCTGAGGCCGCCCGTCACGCTCGCGCCCGGGCGCTCCATTCGCGAAGCCGCTCAAGCGATGGCGCAGGCCCGAGTCAGCTCACTTCCTATTGTGGAAACGACGCCGGAAGGCGAAAAACTCATCGGCATGTTGACCGATCGAGACCTTCGATCCAGGGTACTTGCCAAGGGATTGGATCCCACAAACCCACTGGAGCAGGTCATGACCCCGCAGCCGGTCAGCGTCAAGAGCGATGGAAGAATCGACGATGCCTTGATGGAGATGATGAAACTCGGCGTTCATCATCTGCCCGTGCTGAATGATCAGAACCAACTCTGTGGCGTGGTCAGCGCGGGCGATCTGATGCGCGTTCAGGCCCCGCACCCGCTCAGACTGGTGCGCGACATTCAGCGCGCGGATTCAGATGCGGCTGTTGCCGCGCTAGCTCAGCAGAGCGCGGGCATGCTGAGCCGATTGGTTCACGCCGGCACGGAAGTGTCGGATGTCGGCCGCATGGCCAGCATGATCACTGACGCATGCACCAAGGCGCTGATTCAGTCCGCGCTGCAAGCGCTGGGCGACGCGCCCATGGCCTGGTGCTGGGCCGCCTTTGGCTCACAAGCCCGGATGGAACAAGGCCTGATTTCTGATCAAGATAACGGCTTGATTCTGGAGCGCGAACCCAATGACGCAGAAGCGCAGTATTTCAAGGCCTTTGCCGATCATATTTGCGATGGTCTGAACGCCTGCGGCTACATCTACTGCCCGGGCGGCGTCATGGCCAAGGGCGAGTGGCGCATGTCGTGGAAGCAGTGGCGAAAAACCTTCCACGCCTGGATGACCGAGCCAGAACCCAAAGCGGTCATGAAATCCTCGATCTTCTTCGATATGCGTGCGGTCGCTGGCGACCTGGAGCTCGCCGATTCGCTGCATGCCGAGGTGCTGGAACAAGCCCGTCACTCGACCCTCTTCCGTCGCTTTCTAGCCGCCGAATCCATGGGCAACCGACCGGCGCTCGGACTGTTCGGTCAGTTCGCACGCGAGGATGGGGAGGACCAAGCGCGCGGCCTGAACCTGAAAAAACGCGGCGTCATTCCAATTGTCGACCTGGCGCGCGTCCGCGCCCTGGAAGGCGCCATCAGTCTGGTCCATACGGAAGAACGCATCCAGGCCGCCGCAGAGGCAAGCGTCATGAACAGCGCCGATGCCGACGACCTGATCCATGCCCTTCGCTTTATCGGCAACACCCGCCTGCGCCACCAGGTCGCCCTATTCGACGCCGGCAAGAAACCCGACC
>Ga0207419_1001017_pt1 | contig 22728 bp, 22 predicted proteins | sample ElkSloMetagenome_4_FD_184723 | JGI IMG/M metagenome (GOLD analysis project Ga0207419, IMG submission 184723) | Hot spring microbial communities from Elkhorn Slough, Monterey Bay, USA - MD2A (version 2) | ecosystem: Environmental > Aquatic > Marine > Intertidal zone > Estuary: Microbial mat ... | reverse complement strand
GAATTTTAGAACAACCTGATCCCCTCTATGATGCAATTATATCAACAGAAGTGCTGGAACACTTAATTGATCCAATTGGTGCTATTGTTGAAATTAACCATTTGCTTAGAGTGGGTGGAGCCTTTGCTGCGAGTTGGAGTTTTGCACCTTGTATCAAATGTCATTTACCGCAAAACTTCCATCTACAAAAATTAATGCTTTGGATTATTCGCAGCTTAGGCTTTGGGTTTTATGGGTTTGAGCGTCGAGGGAGTACACTGTATAGCTTTGTCAAGCATTCAGAAATAACACCCGCCATGCTCAAAAAAGCTCGTATACTGGAATTTTTGGCTAGATTACCCATACCCTTTAATCGCGTCCTTTTTCTGCTGCGGGGGTTATAATGACTAGGGTTTTTCTTCTATGCTCAGGACTGGGTAACGTCAAGCGAGGATTCGAGTCTTTTACCCAAGAGTGTTTTGAAACTTTATCACAAGAATCTAAACTAGACATTAGCTTATTTAAGGGCAGTGGAAAATCGAGTACTCAAGAAATTACTTTATGGAATTTATCACGCCAGAATTGGATTGCTGTTCAGCTCGGCAAAATGATTAGACGAGATTCCTATTATATCGAGCAAGTGTCTTTTACTCTAAGCCTATTACAATACATTTATCAACAACAACCCGACGTTATTTACTTCAGTGATGGTACTGTAGGCAATGTACTTTGGCACTGGCGGCGTTTAACGAAACAAAGTTACAAACTTTTGTTCTCCAACGGCGCTCCTTTTTTTCCGCCCTTCTTACCCTATTGCGATCATATACAGCAAGTAGCACCATCTCATTTCCAGGCTGCCTTAGATAGGGGAGTGTCTGCTACCAAACAAAGTCTCGTTCCCTACGGCGTCAAGATACCTGCCGAACTAAAAATCCTATCTACCCCTGAACGAGAGGCATTACGAAGCCAACTTCGATTACCTGAGAGACGACAGATAATTTTATCGGTAGGAGCTATTAATAAATCTCATAAGCGCATGGATTTTCTTATTCGGGAGATAGCTGCCTTGCCGGAACCGCGTCCTTATCTGTTGCTGCTAGGACAACAAGAAGCACAATCTCCTGAAATTCACCAGGTAGGTAATCAGCTATTAGGGACTGATAGTTTCCAAATCAAAACTGTTGTTCCTGAGCAAGTGGTAGACTATTATAGAGTGGCAGATGTTTTTGTGTTAGCTTCTTTAAATGAGGGATTTGGGCGCGTGTTCTTAGAAGCCATGTCTTATGGCTTACCGTGTCTCGCTCATGATTATGAAGTCGCTCGCTTTGTCCTGGGAAAGGAGGGATATTTTGCTAACTTTGAATTGATAGGCAGCTTAACAAATTTGATTCGTCAAGTTTTAGCAGAAAGCAATGATGAGTTAAAGCGTTATCTCCGGCATCGCCGTATCTACAATCGGTTTAGCTGGAATAAGCTGCGTCCAAGTTATACTAAGATGATTCAGCGCTGTATGAAAACATAAATATAAATTTAAACGAACATTTTAAATATTTAATCACCTAGTTTAAGCAATATCGTCAAACTCTTTATTGCATAAGCACAAAGTAAATAATTTAAATTGAATGGGTATTCCTATTATGACATCTAGCTTCATTCGTTCAATAATAAAAAATATTTTACCTAAACCTATAGTTCATTTTATTGGAATGTTTCTTCATCGGGGATTTAGACCACAGCTACGGTACTTGATCAATACCCCGATTTATAAGCATCGCTTTAAAAAATTAATGAATGGTCTGAGTGAGCCTCAAATAGCTATTTATCCAGGGGGTGTTTTAGAAGTTCATCCAGATGCCCGCAAAACATTTGAACCCTTTACGCACCAAGATGCGGAGTTGGTGGAAGAAATGGACGCATTTATGAAGCTAACTGCTGATAAATATTGTCTTTTGGATATTGGCGCACACTACGGAATATTTAGTCTTGCTTTTACGGGTCGTCCGCATTCAGTTGCCTTTGCGTTAGATCCATCTTCCTCTGCCTATGAGATGCTGTGCTACCATCAGAAGGCTAATCCTGATCACAACCTTAAGCCATTTTTGTTAGCTCTAGGTGATTCAGAGGGAAAGTTACGGATGCAATCGTCTTGGACTTATCTGGTTGCATTACCTCTAAATACTTCAACTAATGAAGATAGTTTTGAGGTGAAAATCACAACCATTGATAGCTTCATAGAACAGCAAGGAATCGTCCCTGATGCCATAAAAATAGATGTTGAAGGATTTGAAATAAATGTTTTGAAAGGAGGAAGTAATCTGCTAACTCAGAATGATCCAATAATTTTTCTTGAAGTTCACACTCCAATACTGCCAAGATTTGGGAATTCTGTGAAAGAAGTTGTTGAAATAATAAATTCGTATGGCTATAACTTATATGATGGAAGAGGTAACTTAATAAAAAAGCCATCTCAATTTTTTGGTCATGCTATTCGGAGAGTTATTTGTAGTAAAAATAGTCTGTAATTAAAAGTTATTTTTTTGATCGACCTATAAGCTGGATTATTACAGCTAGAGGTAATACAGATGAAAATAGATAAGATTATCTCAATGGCAAATCAGAAGGTACAACTGCGCTTTCTGGCAATGGAGCGATCCCTACGGGCTACGGGTTGCCAACTACCACTTTTGGTCATCCCCTACGATGATAATCTCTTTGAACTCCCAGAAGGCTCTACCTGGTGGGAAATTCCTGAAATTACCAACTGGTTAAATGCTGAACAAACTCACCCAACCATGCGGAAGTACCAGTGTTTGACGATAGGAAATTATCAGTTTGTCGATGCCGATGTCTGCTTTTTAAGCAATCCCGAAGCAGTATTGACACCTTATTCAGGTTTTATTACCTCTTGTGGTCATTGGCGCGATCCCTCTGGAACCTGCACCCCAGCATCCCAGCACTTGATGTCCAGCAAAAGCACCCTTTGGCAACGGGATGTATTTAACACAGGTCAATTTGCCTGCGATCGCGCTCTATTCACAGTAGACTCTCTGAAAGCCACTGCGCTACAACCGGACTTCGTAGAAACCTGTGTTAGGTGGATTCATAACGAACAACCTGGATTAGACCTACTTGTCTTTGCCTCAGGGGTTGACATTACTAACCTCACCCTCCCACCCATTCGCATGGAATCAACGTGGGCGGGTGACTATTCCGGTGAGTATGCACCTTACTGGACAGATCCGCACCGTACACCTTACTTGATTCACTGGGCGGGAACACCAATGGATATCCCTCGACCCATTAATCAGATTTTTTACCATTTTCTCACCTCTACAGAAAAAGCCGAGTGGGATGAGCAAGTAAGGCAATGGAGTCGGTTAAATAAAAAAAAGGCACGTTCATTGCAAACACTTATGCGTCGCTCCAAGCGTGCCTTTCAGAGTTTTTGGTTACAGCCATAAATTCAGTAAGGGAAAAGTCGTCCTCACTCCTAAATGCAGTGACTATAAGAGCCAGATCCCCCAATCCTACCCAACAAAATCGAATTGGGCTGCATCTGCTCGGTTGAGACCCGTCCCAGCAGCTCCGGTGACGATGGCAATTAGGTCAAAAGGTGTATTCAGATATATCCGCGTATCTGCTCCCACATCAATAAGCTGATAGTCAGCAGCAGTACCTGCTAGTTGGATAATATCACCCTCAGTGAGGCTGAAGTCTTGAATGCGGGCAAACTCATAGCTATCGTAGCGAATATCTCCGGTTAAGCCAAGAACAAATGTATCGCTTCCTAATCCGCCTACTAGAGTATCTGTATCTCCTATGGTGCCGCCACCAAAGAGGACATCATTACCTGCACCACCTTCTAGGCTATCAGATCCAATGCCCCCCTCAAGGCTGTCGTTATCATTTCCACCCATGAGAGTATCACTTCCAGTACCTCCAATTAGAGTATCATCACCATCACCCCCATCGAGGCTGTCATTCCCTCCGTCCCCATCAAGGGTATTATTGCCAATATTGCCAGTGATAATGTTCGCCTGTGCGTTACCTGTACCACTGATACCTTCTGTTCCTATCAGGGTCAGGTTCTCCACAGCAGACGGCAGTGTAAAGGTGGTAGCAGTAGATTCAACCAGTTCCGTACCTTGACTACCGATTTCCTGTATCACATCATTCGGATTGTCTACCCGGTAAATGTCATCATCCAGACCACCTCTGAGGGTATCAATCTCTCCCATCCCACCGCCGTCCAAGGTGTCTGAGCCATCAGTACCAATAATAAAGTTACTCAGGTCGTTACCGATTCCTTCAAGTCCAACGGTCCCAGTTAACCTCAGTTGTTCTACGCCACCTGGAAGCGTAAAGTTGACAGATGAAAAAACTTGATCATTTGTCCCGCCTATATCATCGACAATCACGTCAACTGACTCATTTATTATATAAGTGTCATCCCCTGCTCCTCCATCCAAAGTATCAGCACCTATACCCCCATCAAGGCTATCATTGCCTGCACCTCCAATCAGGCTATCATCGCCAGCGCCACCGCTCAGGGTATCATTCCCTTCGCCGCCATCAAGGGTATCATTGCCCGCACCCCCAACGAGACGATTATTAGCACCGTTACCGAGAAGGAGGTTGTCAAGTTCATTACCTGTACCACTTAAATTACCATTTCCAGTCAACTCCAGCTCTTCTATGTTGCTTCCCATGGTATAGGTAACAGAAGAAACGACCCGATCACGACCTGTGGTAGTGCTTTCATCAACAATATCATTGCCGTTGTCCACAAAGTAAATATCGTCGCCCTCACCTCCAACCATACTGTCAGCACCCGTACCACCGACAAGGGTGTCATTCCCCAAACCCCCTTCGAGGGTATCATTTCCCGCACCGCCGTCCAAGCTATCATTGTCGTCTACGAAGGACAAGCCGCCAACGTCTCCCACCAAAGAATCATTACCCTTGCCACCAAGTAAGGTATCATTACGATTGCGACCCAACAAAATGTCATTCCCCAAACCCCCTTCGAGGCGAGTGGAAGCGAAACTGCCTACCATACGATTATTTGCTCCGTTGCCGATGCCCAAGGGAGCATTAGCAATCAGCACCAAATTCTCTACATGAGCAGGCAGCGCTGTCACACTTGTTTCGCTCTGAACCAGATCAATGCCCCCGTTAAATCCTTCAAAGATGGTATCTTCGCCTTCAACATATAGCTGATAGCTGTCGTTGCCAGTCCCTCCCCTAAGATCATCAGCACCACCACCGCCGAATAGAGTGTCGTTCCCTGCTAAACCAATGAGTAGATCTGCAGCCCCCCTACCGATTAGGAAATCAAAAGTACCTATCAGATAGTCATCGCCTGGAGTACCTCTTAAAATTGCCATACCGCTTGTTTCTCCTTCAAGGTAAATTCAGCCAACTCAACTTTAATCAGTTCAAGTCCTGAGTGTCCAGATAATAAAAAGTAACTTTGCATTTATTCTATAACTATAAAAACTCATTCCAGCGACCTTTCCTGTTATACTGACGATTAGCTAGAGACAGCTCTCGATGAAACAACTGAGTACAGGATTACACAAGATCTGTTTTTCTGTGATTATTCCCACTTACCACCGCAATGACTTGCTGGCGAAATGCCTGGATCGCCTAGCACCCGGAGTTCAGATACTGTCAGCAGCTCTATATGAGGTTATTGTGACGGATGATGGTTACCAGACAACCGCCGAAAAGATGATACGCGATCGCTATCCCTGGGTAAAATGGGTTGTTGGACTCCGCAAAGGTCCTGCAGCGAACCGGAATAACGGTACAAGGTATGCTAAAGGTGAGTGGCTAGTTTTTACAGATGATGATTGCTTGCCTAGTGCCTCGTGGCTGTTGAATTTTGCCGAAGCAATCACTCCTGATAGAGACGTTTATGAAGGTAAAACGACTTGTAACGCTGGTATTCGCTCACCCTTAGAACATGCACCAATTAATCTCACCGGTGGTTATCTATGGTCATGTAACATGATGATTAGAGTAAGTCTTTTTCACAATCTAGGCGGTTTCGATGAAAATTTTCCTTATCCTCACATGGAAGATGTCGATCTGAGAGAGAGAATAAAACTTAATGGTTGTTTAATTAAGTTTGTGGACAATGCGGTGATTGATCACCCACCTCAAAAAAATCCCTTGGGTTATCAATTAGGAGCCATGCATGAAAGTGAGTTTTATTACTGGTATCAAAAAAAACATCAGCAATTATCGGCATCGTATCTATTAATATCGGTCATCAAAGGTCGATTGAGGTTAATTTTAAAGTGTCCGAAAAACCGAGTAACTATACTTGCAATATATCAACTCATTATAGAGTTTATATATGTCATAATGAACGCCAATAAGTGGAAAAAAAAATATAGAATTAAATGTTAACTTTGGTTTCATAATTTCTAAGAAATTAAGGAAATAAGAAGTAACTTATGTACTATTGGTCTCAATTTATCCAAGATATTAATTCCAGTATCCAACCGGGTCAAACGCTTCTTGATGCTGGAGCTGGAAATTGTCACTGGAAAAATTATTTACCTTCAACTGTAAAATATATAGGCATAGATCTAGGTATAGGTGACAGCGATTATGACTATTCTAAGCTAGACATAAGATGTGATTTAAGAGATATTCCTTTGGCAGATAACAGCATTGATATTATAATCTGTATCCAAGTTTTAGAACACCTACCTGAACCTTGTAAAGTTATAGCCGAGTTTAATCGGGTCTTGAAACCTAGTGGTTTTCTATTTATTTCCTGTCCCCAGGCAGAACCACAGCATCAAATTCCTTATGATTTCTTTCGGTATACACCCTTTGGTCTCCGAAGCTTGCTGAAGTCAAATAATTTTGATATTGTGTGGATTAAACCTCAGCTAGGTAACTTTCATCGCCTTGGTGAGGATCTTAGCTACTCCGCACGCAAACTTGTTACTTTGTCAAATCAAAAAATAGAAAATTTTCTGTATTTAACTATTTCCTATTATTTAAGATTAATGTGGAAAATTCATAAGCCAATGCTACTATATTTTGATAAATTTGAAAGCTTGCAAGATAACTGCACAGGTCATTTTCTTAAAGCAGTTAAGCTGTAAAAAAATATTACATATAGCAGACATAAAACCGCCCAATGAAACTGAAATATAAAGAATAACTAAGAATTGGAAAGTAAATTAATGAAAATCCTATCGATTAGTAACTGTCCCTTACTAGAATTCCAAGGCTCAGGATATGCAATACTGAATTTCTCGCAGGCATTACGCGATCGGGGGCATCAAGTAGACTTATACAGTCCAGAAAATTTTGAGCTTTTCCATACCTCAGTACGAGCAAAACAATACCGACAAGCCTTAGGTATGCTATTTTTTGTTCTGTATAAAATTAGTAAAAACTATTATGATATTATTGAATTTTATGGAGCAGAATCATGGTTGACTGTTTCGATTTTGAGTAAAATAAGAAAGCGTCAATTTTCCCTAGTTAGCCATTCCAATGGAATAGAACCTCATGTAACAGAAGAAATGTTAAAATATTTTAACAACAAGTCCATAGATGGCAATCCGCGAAAATGGTATCAGTTAGATCAAAGCTGGCTATTTGAGAAAGCATTTACAGAGGTTGACGGTATCGTTACTGTCAGTGAGTATGACCGAAACTATGCTTTGAAGCAAAACTATCAAGATGATTCACATATTCTAACAATAGAACATGGATTGCCTAAGGGATTTATAGATCTAAAGGTTGAATTTAGCCGAAAACCTATAGTTGGTTATTGTGGTTCCTGGATAGCACGTAAAGGTATTAAAACTATTCAAACAGATGTCCCTCGACTACTTAGGGAGTTTCCTAACTGCTCATTCAAGTTAATTGGCGTAGGTTCACATTTCCAGAAAGAAGCATTTTTCAATTCGGAAATATGTTCTCGCATAGAAATAATACCGTTTGTTGAAAATAAAGGAGAATTGCAAAATATATATCAGTCCATTTCTATTCTTATCGTACCTTCCATTTATGAAAGTTTTGGTTTAGTTATTGCTGAAGCAATGGCTTGCGGTTGTGCTGTAGTTGCTAACAACACAGGTTGGGCTGCTAGCCTAAAACAAGGAGAAGAAGCGATGATTATTGAGGAGCCTGTGTCACCATTGCTCTATAAGTCAGTTAAAGAACTTTTGTTAAATGAATCTTTGCGCTTGCAAATTGCCAAAGCTGGATATCAGCGCGTTCAGAGTCTACGTTGGGATTCGGCAGTAGATAGATTGGAAAAAATTTATCAAAAATGGTTAAAAGAATTGAATAAAGGATAATTTGACTCCAAAGTGTGCAACAACTGCCACCAGCTATTGATCGTGAGATTATCCACTCAATCTAGCTCACAAAATCCGCTAATACTTTGGCATTAAAACCCATTTTGTAGATTAACATTTATGAGAAGATGAAATAGACGGGTTAAGGGAACACTACCGGAGTTTTGCCAAACTAATTGAAGCAACCCAGAACAGACCAACAAAAGCTAATTTAGACCAAGGAATAATTGAAATTTTATTTAAAACCCAGTCTTTATTTAGATATAAAACTATATGAATTTGCTCTAAATAACTTTGATAAACAATTTATGAATGTGTAATGTCAATTCAAGCAACAAAATTGTCTGTACTTGTTCAGATAGTACCCAGGTTACATCCAGCAATTGATGGTCTGGGAGATTATGCACTCAATCTAGCTCGCCAACTCCGCCAGGACTTTGGCATTGAAACCCATTTTTTGGTTGGTGATCCCACTTGGACAGGAAACTCAGAAATTAAGGGATTTCCCATCAGCCAAGTGAGCGAACGTTCAGCCAATATTCTTTTATCCTTGCTACCTAGCGGCAAATGTACAGTTTTGTTACACTATGTTGGTTACGGCTATGCCACTCGAGGTTGTCCTTTTTGGTTAGTGAATGGGCTACACCGTTGGCGAACTGCCAGTGCCAATCATTATTTAGTGACTATGTTCCACGAAGTTTACGCTTCTGGCTCTCCTTGGACGAGTGCCTTTTGGTTATCACCCTGGCAAAGAAAGTTGGCAGCGCGTTTGGCAAGGCTGAGTGATAAAGCTCTTACGACGAATCAAATCATTGCCCAAATCCTCGATCAGCGTATTCTGGACAAACCTACTCCAACACCCATTCTCCCTGTCTTTTCCAACATTGGAGAACCCAAGCAGCTACTGCCATTAGCAGAACGCCCTCGACAGCTAATCGTCTTTGGCACTGCTGGTATCAGGCGGCGGGTTTATCAGGAGTCTTTAACATCTTTAAACCAAATATGTGATCAACTTGCCATAGAACGAATATATGATGTGGGTCTACCGCTAGGTTTGGATATATCTCATGTCAATGGTATACCCGTGGTAGCAACGGGTAAAATAGGAGCAGCCGCCGTGAGTACGCTTCTGTCAAATGCAGTCGCCGGTTTCTTGGACTATCCCACACACCTCTTGGCAAAATCTACTATTTTTGCCGCTTATTGCGCCCACAGGCTGATTCCGGTTGTGGCGACGACCTCGACAATTTTCCAGATAGATGGCTTAGAAGCCGGAAAACACTATTGGCTAGCAGGTAGTCCAGCAGGTAAACTAAGCTTAGCAACAGGGCAAGCGATCGCCGATAATGCTCATTGCTGGTATCAAACCCATAATTTATCCATACAGGCTCAGTCCTTTGCTACATATTTATCACAGAAGAAGACAACCGAGAGAGTACAGAAGCACTACTATTAAGCTCAAAACTTGGCGAGTTAAGTCGTTTTTATATCTCGAATGAACCAAAAACTATATGTTAACTACGGCTGTGGTGTATCGGCTCCAGACAATTGGATAAATTTTGATTCATCCCCTACCCTGCTATTTGAGAAAATTCCCCTAGTCGGGACAATGTATACAAGAAACAACCAGCGTTTTCCTAAATATGTAAAATACGGTGACATCGTAAAAGGTCTACCCATTCCCCCAGAGTCTTGTGCGGGAATCTACGCTAGTCATATTTTAGAACATCTAGCTCTAGAAGATTTTCGTGTTGCCTTAACGAATACCTATAGGTTACTGAACCCTGGCGGACTTTTTCGGTTAGTCGTTCCCGATTTAGAATACTTAGCCAAAACTTACATTAACTCTGAAAACCCTCTAGCTGCTGAGGAATTTGTGCGGAACACCTGGATGGGGGTGATAACAAGACGACGAGGACTATTAGGTTGGGTAGAAGCCATCCTAGGAAATAGCCGTCACCTCTGGATGTGGGATTTTAAGTCGCTGAGGTATGAACTGATGGCTGTGGGATTTATGGATATCAGGAGATGTGACTATAGTGATGCTACTGATGTAATGTTTAAGCAGGTGGAACATCCGTTACAATTTGTGAATGCTGTGGGAATAGAATGCCGCAAGCCGTTACGCCCCAACCAGCAGGTAGACTGCCAGAGAGAGTTGAGCCATGAGTCAAGGTAGATACCGGGTTCTTTTTATCTCCTCCCAACCGATGCAAAATGCTGCGCCTTTAAGATTGCTAGCTCAACATCCGCAGCTAGAGATGCAGATGGCTTACTGTAGCCTCCCCTCCAATACCCATCTTTGGCAGGGTTGGGAGTACCTGAACAAGGATGTTTTTGACACTCCGATGATGGATGGCTATCCTTGGGTTTATGTACCTAACCGATCCCCCTCACCCAGTCTGGGTAGGTTTTGGGGGTTACTCAATCCGGGTTTAGTCCAAATGGTATCCAAGTTTGATTGTTGTATAGTCTATGGTCATGCCTACGCGAGTTTTTGGTTAGCGATCGCGACAGCCAAATTTACGGGTAAACCGCTTTTGCTATCAACTGATGCAACCTACTTGGAATCAGCAGCAGGGGGTAACTGGAAAGTGCCGCTCAAACGCCAGCTACTTCCTTACCTGTACAATAAAGTAGCCGATGCCGTACTGGTGTCATCAACGGCTGCTAAACGGTTTATTCACTCATTAGGTGTTCCAGAAAAGCGAATTTTTGCGACGCCTTATGTGGTAGATAACGAAGCAATCACAAGCATTGCCAGCCAAGCCAACCGTCAAAAAATTCGAGAACGTTGGCAGATTCCAGAAGATGCCTTAATTATCCTCTTTTGTGCTAAATTTATTGAGCGTAAGCGTCCTCAGGATGTCCTGCAAGCTTTTGCGATTGCCAATGTACCCAACAGTTATTTGGTTTTGGTAGGAGAAGGACCATTAGGGAATGAACTGCGTGCTACCGTTGAACAATTAGGAATCAATGAGCAAGTACGTTTTTTGGGATTCGTCAAATATTCACAGCTACCGGAAGTCTATACTACCTGTGACTTACTGGTTCATCCGGCTGAGTGGGAACCTTATGGGTTAATCGTCAATGAAGCTATGGTTTGTGGCATTCCGGTTATTGTAAGCGATCGCGTGGGTGCGAGTTATGATTTGATTCAGGACGGAGTAACAGGTTTCACCTATCCCTGTGGTGATGTGGGTGTCTTAGCAGAACTCTTAAGGAAAACCTTCACGAATCGGGCACAGTTGAAGCAAATGGGAGAGGCAGCCAAGCAACGAATGGAAACATGGTCATCTCACGAAAATGCAGCCGTAACTGTGGAGGCAATAAAGGATGTACTCACTAGGAAGCAAGGTAAAAGTTAAAAATCAAATATCTTGTCTTACCTGGGGTTGAAGATAGATAAAAAATCCCCAAAAGCAATGAATCAACAAATCGCACAATCGCATCAGGAATCAGCAATTGAACTGGCGGTCATTATTAATTCCTTCAATAGGCTACTATTGCTTCGCGAAGCTATTAGCTCTATTATACAGGTTTTGACTTTAACCTTTCCTAACCAATCTGCGGTTGTTGTCTTTGACGCCGGTTCAACAGATGGTAGCCAAGAATTTATTGAAGATTGTGCTGCCAATACCCAAGCCCTACACATTACTTACCTTTTCCCGTCAGTTAATATAGATCGCTCATTTAGCGCTGGATGTAACTTGGCTGTTAAGACAGCGGCTAACAAATTTCCGCAACTCAAATGGTGTTTATTCTTTGAAACAGACAACTTGATTACAAATCCAGCCTCCTTACTGTTAGCTGTAAAGTTGCTAGAACAGGAAGATGAATTGGCCGCAGTTGGTTTTACCGTAGAAGGGGCAGCTTTTTGCTCTCGCTTCCCTAAGCCCTTGGCTTTTGTACTGGGATTGCAAGTCTCTCATCGATTAGGTTTAGAACGCATGCAAATTAGCCGATGGTATCCTTTTCACAATTCGCGCTGGGGGTTTAGTGATATTGTATACACCAGCCCACTCCTAGTTAGATATAGTGCTTGGCAAGCTACAGATGGTATGGACACAGCTAGATTCCCTTTCTCCGACTGTGACTCTGATTGGTGTTGGATGGTTCACAAGAAGGGTTGGCGTATAGCAGTTTTGGATGTACATGGAGTCATACATGATAATAGAAGAATACAATCAGAATGGTCAGGACAGCGAGTCCTTAATTTCCATCAAGCCAGGTTACGCTTATTATACAAACACAAAGGCAAATGGATAGGTGTGTTAAAATATATACTGTTTGTGAGACACTGTTTAGAGTTATTGATATTAATATTAAAAGCAATCAGATTTGAACAAGCCAAGAAATCCCTGATTCAGCGAATTTATTTACTTAAAACGGTATGGCAAGATTATACAGAATCGATATAGCGGATCTTTGAAAAATATAGCAATCAATAAAAACACTTTATTAGGTCTAGGTGTTATTATGTACAATAAAAACTTTAAAATACAATTTAGAACATTTATAAAAACTAAAATACATTTAATAATATTTGATATTTACAAATTTTTGTTTTTAAAAAAAATATTTTTTAAATTTAATAAATTGATTTTTGATTTGAGTGTGCGAGGTCTAGGTATTCTTAATCATGAAAATTCTAGGTTGAGTGGTGAAGACTTTTTTATTAAGACAGTTACAAAAAATACTCAACAGTTTTTAGCATTAGATATTGGTGCAAATGTTGGAACCTATTCAAATAAAATAAAGAAGCTAGTTCCCCAGGCAAAAATTTATGCATTTGAACCCCATCCTAACTGTTTTAAAGAGCTTTCTATCCAAGCGATAAAATATGATTATACGGCGATAAATTTAGCCTGTAGCGATACTGAAGGACAAGGACAATTATACGATTACCCCAATAATCAATCATCTATACATGCCTCTTTGTATAAAGATGTCATAGAGGAAATACACCAGAATAAATCACTGGTTTGGAATATTCAAATTACTACCATAGATGAATTTGTAGAATTGAATGCTTTGACAAGAATCAATTTATTAAAAATTGACACGGAAGGTAATGAATATAAAGTATTACAAGGAGCAAAAAAAACAATAGAAAGTGGTAAAATAAACTGTATTCATTTTGAGTTTAATTGGATGAATGTTGTTACTAAAGTTTTTTTGAGAGACTTTAAAAAAATTCTCCCTAACTACAGATTCTATAGAATGCTTCCGGATGGACTGATTTCATTAGATCCATACGATCCTATTTATTGTGAAATTTTTAGGTATCAAAATATTGTTGCAATTCATGAAAAGTCACAATGTAATTTTCCCTAAAAAAATAATATATATAATGGAAAGAATCAAGAAACGGATTAAATCCAATGAAAAACTTTACCAACTGCTCAAAAAAATACTATGCCTAACCCTGTCAATTCCCTATATTACACAATTGTTTAAGCCACAAACTAATACCAAAAAGTTGATGCTTGGTTATTCAGAAAAAATTGACGGTTGGGTTACTTTTGACATTAATCCTGGTGCTGACTATATAGGAAATATTAAAAATTTAAGCCTGTTTAAAAGTAATAGTATAGAAGTGGTTTATGCTTCTCATGTACTAGAGCATATAAATTGCAACGAAGCTCAAGATGCTTTGAAGGAAATATACAGAATATTGAAACCAGGAGGAGAAGTTTTTTTGGCAGTTCCTAATACTGCTAGTTTGAGTAAATTACTTGAGACTGACTTAGCTCAAACAGCAATAGATATAATATTTGGAGTAAATAGACCAGTTGCTGATTGGTATCCTCAACATAAATACGGTTATACGGAAACGCTTTTATCAAAAATATTACTTGAATCGGGATTTTCAGAAATTCAACACTTTAAACCTTTTATGCAAGATACAACGCAGTTTTATTTGGGTGATGTACAAGTCTCGCTTTGCCTAAAGGCAAAAAAATAGTACAATAAAAGATTAATAGGTAATGGTTTAGATAAAGTAGTCAAATATGAAACTAACAGAAAATAATAATTATATTCTCGATATTCCTGTAGCATTTATAATTTTTAATCGTCCTAAATTAACGGAATTAGTTTTTAATAGTATTGCTAAAGTAAAACCCAAAAAACTTCTTATAGTGGCAGATGGCTCACGTTTTCCAGAAGAATTAGAAAAGTGTAATCAGGCTAGATCAGTCATAGAAAAAGTAAACTGGAAATGTGAAGTATTAACTAATTTTTCTGAGATGAATTTGGGTTGTAAAAAGCGAGTTTCAAGCGGCTTGGAATGGGTGTTTTCTAAAGTAGAAGAGGCAATTATTCTAGAAGATGATTGTTTGCCGTCAGTATCATTTTTTTATTTTTGTGAAAAATTACTCGAATACTATAGAGATGATCAACGAATTATGCATATTAGCGGGAGTAATTTCCACTTAAGCCCAAATAACACCCACTATAGCTATTACTTTTCAAAGTACCCAAATATTTGGGGGTGGGCTTCTTGGCGAAGGGCTTGGAAATATTATGACATAAATATGACAACATGGTGTAAGCTAAAGCAATCAAATTTATTCAAGTTTATATTTGAAGATTATGCGGAGCAAAAATACTGGACATACATATTTGACCTGATGTATAGTGGCAGAATTGATACATGGGATTATCCCTGGTACTATGCATGTTTAACGGGTAATGGTTTAGCCATAACACCTAATAAAAATTTAATCTCGAATATTGGCTTTGGTAAAAATGCTACACATACATTTTTGCCGACACCTTATGCCGAATTACCCATATATGAGTTGACAGAAGAAATAAGGCATCCTCCTTACATCATTCCAAATAAAGACGCAGATAATTACACATTTAATCACTATTTTGGCGGTAAGAAAATGAAACTTTTTCCTAAAAATATATATAATATGCTTCAAAAAATGTGGCGATAATTAATTGAAATGAAATTAAATGTTTTTAATCTGAATAAATTATAATCTAAATTTATATTCATTAAACTTTCATGAAAATATTAATTAATTCTCCTTTATTTTATCCAAGTATTGGTGGTCTAGAAAAAGTTGTGTCCATTCTCGCTCATGAGTTTGTTTACCTGAGGCATGAGGTTAAACTCGTTTCACAAACATCAGCAACAGACCCTCAGTTTTTTCCTTTTGAAGTCATCCGACGACCTCACCCACAGCACCTGTTAAAACTTATCCGTTGGTGTGATGTCTATTTCCAACCCAGTGTCAGTCTCAAAGGAATTTTGCCGCTTTTAATTAGCCCTAAACCCTGGGTTGTATCACACCAGAATTGGTATACTCGCACCAATGGTAGTCTAGGCTGGCAAGACTATTTAAAGCATTTGAGCATCAGATTCGCCACTAACATCTCAGCCAGTCAAGCTTTAGCCAACCATATCTCAACTCCATCGACAGTGATTCCCAATCCTTATCAGGAAGACATATTTTACGAAATGCCAGACGTTCATCGGGATAAAGAACTTGTTTTTTTAGGACGCTTAGTATCTGATAAAGGTGTAGACGTATTGCTAAAAGCATTAGCTAATCTTAAACAGATAAACCAATTTCCTCGATTGACGATCATAGGAGGCGGTGCAGAAGAAGCTCAATTACGTCAACAGGCGCGAGATTTACACATTTTGGAACAAGTCAATTTTGTGGGAGTGAAAGTTGGTAAAGAATTAGCCCAATTATTAAACGCTCATAAAATTATGGTAGTACCATCCCGTTGGCAAGAGCCATTCGGTATAGTGGCGTTAGAGGGGATTGCCTGTGGCTGCGTAATTGTGGGTTCAGCCGGAGGCGGACTTAAAGAAGCCATTGGTTCTTGTGGACTTACCTTTGCCAATGGTGATAGTCAAGCCTTGACTCAAGTCCTAGCAAAGTTGTTAACCCAACCTAACCTGTTATCTCAGTATCGCCAAAACGCAGCATCTCACTTAGCCCACCATCGAAAAGCAGAAATAGCAAAAGCGTACCTAAAAATATTGGAGGAGACTATCCGTTGAACCTACTAATTCTGGGTCTACTCGCTGGTACTTTTATAGCTTGCCTATCAGCCCTCAACTGGCGTTTTGCTGTAAAAACGACGCTAGTTATTGTAGTGATTGAGGGAGCGCTACGCAAATGGGCTTTTCCCCAAGCCAGTCAACTCCTTTACTTTCTGAAAGACTTTATTCTTTTTGGAGCGTACATCAGTTACTTTTCCTTGCCAAATACTAAGAGGAAAATAGCTGGCAAACACCACACTATTACTGCTCTAACCTGCATTGTAGCACTTTGGTGTCTGTTTCAAGCCTTCAATCCGAGTTTGGGTTCTTTGGTCATCGGCATATTCGGTATTAAGAATTACTTATTTTATCTTCCTTTAATGTGGCTATTGCCACATCTTTTCCGAACAGAAGAAGAACTTTATAAATTTTTGCGTTCTTATCTCTTGCTGATCATTCCTGTAGGACTTTTAGCGATCGCTCAGTTTTTCAGTCCTGCCAGTAGCCCTCTTAATGTCTATGTCAATGATGACACAGCTTTTGCCCTATCGGGAAACAATACCGTCCGAGTAACCGGAACCTTTTCCTACATTGCTGGCTACTCCATTTATCTGGGACTCTGCTTATGCTTACTGCTACCATTGCTGACGCGGCAACAGTCACGTTTATGGCGTTCCCTCACTATCGTCGAGGTCTTGTTAGTAGTCATCACGAGCTTTATGACCGGTGCCCGTGGTTTAATGATTAGCGCCATTTTACTCATAGTCGGTTACTTTAGCCTGCAAGGGTTAACTCAATTGGGTAATATTCTGCGTTCCCTGACAAAATTTATACTACCCGGTATCCTGGCTTTTATTGCCACAACTGTCTGGTTTCGCCCAGCCGTGGAAGCCTTCTGGATTCGCGCCTCCAGTAGCAACGATCTCCCGGCTCGAATTATAGGTAGTTTTACTGACCCCTTTCGGTTTTTTGTGTATAAAGGAATAGATGGTTATGGTACAGGAGCAACTTTCCAGGCAAATGGTATCATTCGGGCGTTACTCAATCTTCCCAGTGGAGAATATATCCCCGTCTTTTATGAGTCAGAAATGGGTAGGATCGCCCTGGAATTGGGACCGATTGGCTTTTTATTGTGGTATGGGTTTAAACTGGTTTTGCTGTTAGCCCTGTGGAATGTATATAGGCAGCTAAAACGACCTTTCTTGCGTCAGTTGGCTCTCAGTGCTTTTTTACTCCAAGCCATCATGTTCAATAGTCAGCTAATTTTCAATCCAACAGCTAACGTGTATTATTGGTTTCTCAATGGTTTTATTTTCCTTTTACCTCAACTCGAACAGAAAGTGAATTGGCAACACTATCAACAAACATGGCAACTCTATGTCCAATCCTCGGATTTCCCTGATTCACCCCACAAGTAATCCTTTTTCCCGCAATGCGGCAATTGCCCTGGCACAAGCAGGTTGGCTTCAGGAAGTAATTACCACGATGGCTTATAACCCCGAGGGGACTATAGGACAGGTCTTGAAGCGGCTTCCTCCCTGTATTCGTAACCCGATCACTCATGAACTGAAACGACGAACCTGGATTCCTCCCCATGGCGTACCCATACGGGCATATCCCTGGGGAGAAGTACTGCGAATGGCAATGGTCAAATCAGGCGTAAGTTGCCACATTGGTCTAGGTCATCAAAGACCGATTGATTGGGTGTATGCTTCCTTAGACCGCCACGTTGCCAATCATCATCTCCAAGGAATTGATGCCGTCTATGCCTACGAAGATGGAGCTGCCTGCACTTTTCAAGCTGCTAAGCAATCTGGTATCCTCTGCTTATACGACTTGCCGATTCCCTTCTATCGAACCAGTCGTGCTATTCAAGCCGAAGAAGCTGAACGCTTTCCAGAGTTGGCTCCTGCCTTACAAGCAATCCAAGAACCAGCTTGGAAAATCGAGCGTAAGGAACAGGAAGTCGAGCTAGCTGACCATATACTTGTGGCATCGTCTATGACGCAAAAGTCTCTGTTGGATAGAGGTGTACAACCCGAAAAAATTACCGTCATTCCCTACGGTGCGCCCATTGACTATTTCCAACCTCAACCCAAGTCAGATTCCTGTTTTCGCGCTTTATTTGTTGGTCGCGTCGGACCGCGCAAAGGCGTTCACTACCTATTACAAGCTTGGCAAGAGTTACAGCTACCTGGGGCGGAATTACTCTTGGTCGGGGTTAACGAATTTCCGGAAGGTTGGCTAAGGAATTATACCCATCTTTTCCGCTATGTTCCTTCTGTTCCTCACTGTTCCTTGCAAAACTATTACAGTGCTGCTAGTGTTTTCGTTTTTCCTTCCTTAGTTGAAGGCTTTGGACTGGTGCTGCTAGAGGCAATGGCTTGTGGAATTCCTGTAATTACCACAGTTCATACAGCAGGTTGTAATATTATCACAGATGGAGTAGATGGGTTTATTATTCCCATTCGGGATGTTAACACCCTCAAAGAAAAATTAGAATGGTGTTATGATCATCCGCTAGAATTAGCTGAAATGGGTAAAGCGGCTCGCCAGAAAGCTGAACAGCTAACCTGGGAAAACTATCGACAGAAGTTAATGAATCAGGTCAGACAATGTTTGTTAAATTATTAGGATAACATCATGTGCAATCAAAGCTGTATTAAATTTGGTCAAGCTAACCTTACGGTTGAAAACATTAAAAATAAGGCTGTACTAGAGGTAGGCTCTGTTAATATCAATGGCAGTTTAAGATCTATTGTAGAAGCATTAGAACCTAGTCTCTATATTGGTGTTGATATTCACATGGCTCCTGGGGTCGATGTTATTTGTGATGCTGATAATTTAGTCAACCATTTTGGACAAGAAAAGTTCGATGTGCTGATCTCAACTGAGATGTTAGAACATGTTTCTAATTGGCAAGAAGTAGTAAGTAACTTCAAACAAGTGCTTAAACCCAATGGGATTTTGTTGATCACAAGCCGATCAATAGGCTTCCCTTATCATGGCGCACCCTATGATTTTTGGAGATATCAGCTATCAGATTTTAAAACTATATTTTCCGACTTTAAAATTGAAGTATTACAAAAAGACAACGAAGAACCGGGCGTATTTCTGAAAGCGATAAAACCGATTAATTTTAAAGAAAAAAATTTAGATGATTACCTTTTATACTCAATTATAAAACATAAAAAAATAAACTCAAACACCGACCTAGAGGTCACGAAATGGGATCAGGGGTTTAATAATCTAGATTTAGCCGTAAGAAAATTAGTAAGTAAAATCTTACCTTTATCAATAAGACAATTTATCAAGAAAAGAATTCTGAAAATTATCTAGTCTAGTATGATGTTTGGTTTATATCATTGATTGTATGATAAATAATTTTGCCTTTCAATAACTACACCGTGATCGCTTCCTCAATGAGCAACACCTTAATCCTGCCAAAATCTCATAGATATTTTAGACTCCCTATTCAGTAATAGTAACTTTAATATCATGAAATTAAAACTTTTTTCTACACCTCAGTATTTGCCTAATAATACAATGCATGTACCTTTACTATATCCTTTTTTGGGCGAATACCAACTCGAAAAAAACAATGCAAATTTACAAAAAAACGTTTTAGAGCCTATATTGATATAGGTAGTAATCTGTTTGAGTTAACTCCAATAAATGATGCTGACTTGTGTATTTTTCCGGCTCCATGGGAACTTTGTCGAAACATACAAGGAAAAAATATGCTGATGAACTTTGCCGAAAAAGCGAATAAAGCGAAGAAAGAAATCGTTATTTTTGTCGGAGGTGATTTAGATGAAGATATTCCTGTAGATAATGCTTTTATATTTCACACATCACTTTATCAATCTCATCGAAAAGAGAGAACATTCGCTATGCCAGCTCTAATTGATGATTTAGTTGAAAAGTATCTTTGTAGTCAGCTACCTTTACGCCAAAAATCTCCTAGACCTATTGTAGGATTTTGTGGTTATGCACCTCCTATGGGAATGTCCTTTGGCACACATAAGTTAAAAGAACAAGTTCGACTATTTTTGTACTATATGCCAACAAAAAAATTTCTCCCTTTAAAATTAGGGCAGTCAACTCGTTTTGTGTGTTTGAATAATATATAAAAAAATTATAAAATTGAAACGAATTTTATAATCCGAAATTGCTCTCCTATTCAATGGAGCTATGGATATCTCTTGCCAGACCAAAAAGTCAATATTAATATTGCTCAGCAGCATAGATATACTTTCTTGATGAATATGTTAGAAAGCGATTACATTGTTTGCGTTCGAGGGAGTGGAAATTATTCTATTCGACTATATGAAACCCTATGCTGTGGAAGAATACCAGTTTTTGTTAATACAGATTGTGTACTTCCCTATGAATTTAAATTGAAATGGAAAGACTATTGTGTATGGATTGAGGAAAGTGAAATTTCAAGTATTAGTGAGAAAATAATTGAATTTCATGATCAATTATCTTCAAAGGATTTTGTGGATTTACAATATGAATGTAGAAGAATTTGGAAGCAATGGCTATCTCCATAGAGTTTTTTTAGTAAATTTTATATGCACTTTAGCTAGCTTATTTTTTTCAAATATATTTTTTTACTATACTTGCTTTTATTATACTTAAATTATAAAATATGTATAGAAAAGAACATAAAAAGATAATTCATTTTTGGCTACCTAACATTCTAGAATTTAAAGGTGGAATTCAAGTTTACTCAGCTTTTTTATTAAACGGTTTACAAAATTTATATCCTAACAAACATTATGAAGTTTTTCTCAAACACGATACTTATGCATCACCCGATTTTCTCAAGTCCACTCGATTTCATTGTGCCGGAACCTTTCCCCTACCTCTACGAACCCCCGTATTTGCCGCTCAAATTTTAGGACATGGACTCTGGCAACATCCTAGTCTAGTTATAGCTACGCATCTCCATTTCACCAAAGCAGCGTATTGGCTAAAACGGATGACAGGTATCCCCTATTGGACAGTTGCCCATGGTGTAGAAGCCTGGAATATCCAACACTCTGGCTTAAAAACAGCTTTACATTACGCTGATCGGATTCTGGCTGTTAGTCATTATACCCGCGCTCGCCTCCTCCACGAGCAACACCTTGATCCAGCTAAAATCTCAGTGTTACCCAACACCTTTGATGCTACTCGCTTTCAAATTACCCCTAAACCTCAACATCTGCTGAAGCGTTATCACCTGACTGAACAACAGCCGATTATTTTAACGGTGGCTAGATTGGATAGTAGTGAACAGTACAAAGGATATGACCATATCCTTCAAGCGCTACCAGAGATTCAGCGTCAGGTTCCTCACGTTCACTATATCCTAGTTGGTCAGGGTAGCGATCGCGCCCGCATTGAACAACTCATCACCAACCTCAACCTCCAAGATTGTGTCACCTTAACTGGCTTTGTTCCCGATGAGGAACTGTGTGATCATTATAATCTTTGTGATGTGTTTGCTATGCCCAGTAAAGGTGAGGGATTTGGCATTGTTTACCTGGAAGCCCTAGCTTGTGGTAAGCCTACCATCGGTGGTAATCAGGATGGAGCAATCGATGCACTTTGTCAAGGAGAATTGGGTGTGTTGGTCGATCCTGATAATATAGAGGAGATAACCAAAACCATCATTCAAATCTTGCAAGGTATCTATCCCCATCCCCTCCTTTATCAACCTGAACTACTGCGCCAGAAAGTTATCAAAACTTATGGATTTGAGCGCTTTCAACAAACTTTGGCAGAATTACTCCAAACAACGGAACTGGGAGTGCAATAGGTGAAAGTTCTACACGTTATTCCCTCCGTTAGTCCAGCCTTAGGGGGTCCGACACAGGTTGTACTCAACTTAGTTCAAGCATTGCGAGAATGGGGAATTGATGCTGAAATTGTCACCACTAATGACAACGCTGCAACACTTTTAGATGTACCCTTAAATCAACGCATTACATATCAGCAGGTTCCCATCTGGTTTCTGCCGCGATTTTCTCCACCTTTAAAAGAGTTTATTTTCTCGACAGCACTGACTCAATGGTTGTGGCAACATATTCAGGACTATGATATCCTAGATAACCATTATCTTTTCTCCTACGCTTCCTCCTGTGCTAGCGCGATCGCTCGCTGGTATCAAATTCCCTATACCGTCCGTACCATGGGTCAACTCAGCCCTTGGGCATTGGAGCAAAGTAGGTTAAAAAAGCAACTATACACCTTCCTAATTGAGCGTCGCAATCTCAGCCGTGCCGCCGCCATTCACTGCACATCAGCTAGTGAAGCCCAAGATGTGCGTAACTTTGGCATTCAAACTCCCACCGTTACTTTACCTCTAGGAGTAAACTTACTTCCAGATTGCCCAGAGGCTAAACAGAA
>Ga0207419_1001016_pt1 | contig 22733 bp, 18 predicted proteins | sample ElkSloMetagenome_4_FD_184723 | JGI IMG/M metagenome (GOLD analysis project Ga0207419, IMG submission 184723) | Hot spring microbial communities from Elkhorn Slough, Monterey Bay, USA - MD2A (version 2) | ecosystem: Environmental > Aquatic > Marine > Intertidal zone > Estuary: Microbial mat ... | reverse complement strand
ATCTTTCAATATTGCTTTTAATCTGATTTGTGTCGTTGGGTCTAAGTTGGCGAAGGGTTCATCAAGTATAACCACTTCAGGATTTCCTATGAGTGCAGCAACAATCCCGACCTTCTTTTGATTACCCTTCGATAGGTCTCTTAAGTATTTTTTCTTGTTGAGAATTTCATCATGGAAAAAGTCTTCAAAATCTGCCAGAAAACTATCAATCTCAGATTTGCTAACACCTCTTAAATCACCAACGAAATAAAAGTATTCTTCAGCTGTAAGGTAACCAATTAGAAAGCTTTCATCTATAAAAGCCGCCGTGTAAGGCTTCCAATCTTCAGATTCGCTAACTATTATATCGCCACTTTTTATATGGCCTGTTGTTGGTTTAATTAAGTCCAATAAAAGACTAAAAAGGGTTGTTTTTCCAGCACCGTTATTACCTACTAAACCAAAGTTCTGACCTTTAGGAATCTCTATATTCTCAACATTTAAGACTTCGACCTTGTTGTAAGATTTACTAATGTTATTTACGGATATCATAGCTTATTTTTTTTCAGCAAATGCTGCGATGGTTGAATATTTTTGATTTTGATATAACCTTTCAATAAGGTTTAAAAATGGATTATAACATATTAATCCAACTAATCCACTTAATGCTAGTGCAATAATTCCTGCATCGAAACTGATCAATTTATAAGGGATATAAAATATGATCATAGGTCCTGCTATTTTGGGAATGCTGATTAGCATTTGCGTCAGATTAAATCCATTCGTGTTCGAAAATGCTTTTGCTTTTACATTCAGCTCAACAGGAACTTTGTTGAGAGCACCACCGTAAAGTGTTATAAAAGAGTTTAAACCTATGTTGAAAGATGCACCAGCCAAAATCATTTTGTAAATAGGCCATCCAAAATAAAGATAGGGTAAACTTAAAATTGTCGAAACAATAGTAGCAAAAATCATTAAAGCGAGTTTTGATTTTAAATATTCTCGATAGGGGATATTTTGACTCATCATTAGTTTGTAATATTCGCTATCCCATGATGGAACAAGTTGACCGAACGAAAGCATAAACCCACCTGTAACAAACATTGAAGCAAATGCAATCATGGCCGGAAACTTTTCAACATATAAATCCTGCGTGTAAAAAATTAAACCGTAAAATAAAAATATGAACGACATGATTAAGACTTGCTTAGGCCTTGCATTTCTTACGATCATTTTAATATCATTCTTTAAAAATGGAGCTACATTACCAAGATTGTCAACAAACTTTAAATCTAAGGCTCTAACTTTTTCTTCTTTTTTTGAAATAGCACCATCTATGTAAAAGTGGTTAAGGTAGTACCCATAATTAGCATTAAAAGCATATATACATATCGCTATAGGTAATAAAACCCACAATGGTTTTGTGTACATCCCATGGAAGAAAAAATATGCATATTCTGTAATATCAAAAATCCCGTAGTTTTGAAGAAAAATCATTGCAGTCACAATTACAGCAATAATACCAAAATAGAGATTAGTTTTATTGATGAGGTAAATGACATAATTATTCATAAAGATCAAACTCACAATACCGAGAAACCATGCGATTACATACAATGGGTTATAACCTTGAACTAATAATACGATTGTAAAAGGAATAAAAAATAGTAGTGGTAGGATATTGAAGAATGACGTTGATGTTTTTGCTAAAAGAAATTTGACAACTTGGCTTCTTTTAATGGGTATGATCATCATAGGTTTTATGTTTAAAACCGGCATTTGTTGTAAGAAGTATCTTAAGCCAAGATCGAAAAGTAGCCAATAAATCAAAAATTGATTAAGTGTAAGTAAAGGATCTACGTCTGGCACAGTTTTTTGTAGAATTTTGTAGCCTAAAACTCCCATGAAAATTGCAATTCCACCAAAGTATAGTATACCTAGGATAATTAATATTTTAATTGCTAAAGCAGCTTCGAAATAAGAAGAACGCCTAAATTCTTTCCATTTTAAATAGGTAAACTTTTTATACATAAGCAATTTTTTTTATATGTAGTTAAAACCGAAATATTGTTACAATATAAACCAAAAAAAAATCCGATTTTTTTTAAAATCGGATTTATATTAATTTATAATTTCCAAGATTAATCGACTAATACGATCACTTTATTTTCTTTACATTCTACCACACCACTTTTTATATCAAAAGTAAGTTTATCATTAATTTCTTTAAAATAGGCTTTTGCCTTTTCATCGATTGATGTACTTTTATTCAATTTTATCAATCCTTTACTAAGAGTTGATACAATTGGAGCATGATGATTGAGAATTTGAAATTCTCCAGTAACACCAGGTAAAGTAACAGAATCAACTTCTTGGCTTAATAATTTCCTCTCAGGTGTTATGATTTCTAGATGCATACTATTGATTTTTGCTTCTAATATTAATCTACTTCTTCTAACATTTTCTCACCAGCTTCGATAGCATCTTCGATAGTTCCTTTAAGGTTAAAAGCTGCTTCTGGTAAATGATCAAGTTCTCCATCCATAATCATGTTGAAGCCTTTGATGGTGTCTTTTATGTCAACTAATACTCCTGGCATACCTGTAAACTGTTCTGCGACGTGGAATGGCTGAGATAAGAAACGTTGTACACGTCTTGCTCTCGATACTGCTAGCTTATCCTCTTCAGATAATTCTTCCATACCAAGAATTGCGATAATATCCTGTAGTTCTTTATATCTCTGTAAAAGTTCTTTGACGCGTTGAGCACAATTATAGTGATCTTCTCCTAAAATCTCGGCTGTCAAAATTCTTGATGTAGAATCAAGAGGATCAACTGCCGGGTAAATACCAAGCTCTGCAATTTTTCTGGATAATACGGTAGTCGCATCCAAGTGAGAGAAAGTCGTCGCTGGAGCAGGGTCAGTTAAGTCATCCGCTGGAACGTAAACCGCCTGAACAGAAGTAATAGAGCCTTTTTTAGTAGAAGTAATTCTTTCCTGCATTGCACCCATTTCTGTTGCTAGCGTAGGTTGGTAACCAACCGCAGATGGCATACGACCTAATAAAGCTGATACTTCAGAACCTGCCTGTGTGAATCGGAAAATGTTATCAACAAAGAAAAGAACATCTTTACCTTGACCATCACCAGCACCATCTCTAAAATATTCTGCAATTGTAAGACCAGACAGTGCAACTCTTGCACGTGCTCCTGGTGGCTCATTCATTTGTCCAAAAACGAAAGTGGCTTTAGAATCTTTCATTGCTTTTTTATCTACTTTAGAAAGATCCCAACCGCCTTCTTCCATAGATTTTGAAAAATCTTCACCATATTTTATAATGCCAGACTCTAACATTTCACGTAACAAATCGTTTCCTTCACGGGTTCTTTCACCAACGCCTGCAAATACAGATAAACCACCGTGACCTTTTGCGATATTATTAATTAATTCCTGAATTAGTACCGTTTTACCAACACCAGCACCACCAAATAGACCAATTTTACCTCCTTTGGCGTAAGGCTCTATAAGGTCAATTACTTTTATCCCGGTAAACAAAACTTCGGTTGAAACTGATAAATCTTCAAAATCAGGTGCATCTCTGTGTATAGGAAGCCCTTTTACTCCAGCTTTTGGTAAATTTTCCATACCATCTATGGCATCACCAGTTACGTTGAAAAGACGTCCAAAGATTTCTTTTCCTACTGGCATCTGGATTGGATTTCCAGTGGCAACAACTTTCGTGCCTCTAGACAAACCGTCTGCCGTATCCATTGCAATCGTTCTTACTATGTTATCTCCAATATGAGATTGAGCTTCAAGAACAAGTACGGATCCGTCCTCACGTTCAACTTCAAGTGAATCGTAAATGTGTGGTAGATCTTTACTGTTTTCGAAAGCTACGTCTATAACTGGTCCAATGATTTGGGCAATTTTACCGTGAGTTTGAGCCATTAGAATTATATTTTAATTATGATTTTTTTCGGTGTGCAAATATATGCGTTTTCCGTCAAAAAAATGAAGTTATTTTTTAAATAAATTGACAGCAATAAATAGCTTTTAGATTTACTCTACAGTTACAGATTTTGCAAGGTTTCTGGGCTGATCAACATTTTTCCCAAGCATAACAGCAATGTGGTAAGAAAGCAACTGTAACGGAACAGTCGTCAATAAAGGTGTAAAAGCTTCAAATGTTTCAGGAACTTCGATCACATGATCGGCCAGTTCTTTAACAGTATTATCACCTTCAGTAACAATCGCAACTATTTTACCTTTCCTGGATTTTATTTCCTGAATATTACTCACTACTTTTTCATAATGTCCTTTTCTGGTCGCAATTACAACAACTGGCATATCTTCATCAATTAGAGCAATAGGTCCATGCTTCATCTCGGCTGCAGGATAACCTTCTGCATGGATATAAGAAATTTCTTTCAGCTTTAAAGCGCCTTCAAGTGCTACTGGGAAATTATAACCTCTACCAAGATATAAACTATTTCGAGCATCTTTCATGAAGTCTGCTACGTTTATGATGTGGTCATTTTCCTGTAAGGCTTTTTCAATTTTTTCAGGAACGGATTCCATTTCACTCAAATAAAGATGAAAATCAGAATTTGAGATAGTGCCTTTTGCTTTGCCCAATTTTAAAGCAATTAAGCTTAAAACCGTAATTTGAGTTGTAAAAGCTTTAGTAGAAGCAACGCCAATTTCCGGTCCGGCGTGTGTATAAGCTCCGGCGTGAGTTTCTCTAGAAATTGAAGAGCCAACGACATTACACACCCCAAAAACAAAAGCTCCGTTTTCTTTAGCTAATTTGATGGCAGCCATAGTATCTGCTGTTTCACCACTTTGAGAAATAGCAATTAGAATGTCATCTTTATTTATAACTGGATTTCTGTATCTAAATTCCGAGGCATATTCTACCTCTACAGGTATCCTTGCAATGTCTTCAAAAATATATTCAGCAACTAAACCTGCGTGCCAAGAAGTTCCGCAGGCTGCGATTATAATGCGTTTGACATTTAAAAATTTTTCTAAATTATCGTCAATCCCGGCCATTCTGATAAGCCCTTTATTAGAAAGCATTCTTCCTCTAAAAGTGTCTTTTATGGCTTCAGGTTGTTCGTAAATCTCCTTCAACATGAAATGATCATAACCGCCCTTTTCAATTTGATCCAGGCTTATTTTTAATTCATGAATGTAGGGATCTATAAGCTTATCGTTATGTATTTTCCTTATTCTTGGTTCTCTGCCAAGTCTGATGACTCCCATTTCACCATCTTCCAGATATATTGCAGTTTTTGTATATTCTATAAACGGTGAAGCATCTGAGGCTATAAAAAATTCATCATCTCCAACGCCTACAGCCAAAGGGCTACCAAGCCTTGCAACTACGATTTCATTAGGTTTTTCTTTGTCAAACACCGCAATAGCATAAGCACCAACAGCTTGATTAAGGGCAATTTGAACTGCTTTTCCTAGTTTGCAGTCATCCTGAAGCATAACTTCTTCAATAAGATTTACCAGTACTTCGGTATCAGTTTCAGATTCAAATTTATACCCTCTGTCTTCCAATACTTTTTTTAAAGAGTCATAATTTTCTATAATTCCGTTATGTATAATTGCTAAACGACCGGAATTTGATACATGTGGATGAGAGTTTGTATCATTTGGCTCTCCATGAGTTGCCCATCTGGTATGGCCAATACCTATTTTGCCATGTTTTACATTTTCAGCTGTACATTTTGAGTTGAGGTCGGCAACTTTTCCTTTAGTTTTACAAATATTTAATTCTTTGCCATCATATAAGGCAATTCCAGCTGAATCGTAACCTCGGTATTCTAACCTCTGAAGTCCTTTGAGGACTATATTATAGGCATCTTTTTGTCCTATATATCCTACTATTCCACACATTTTATATTTAGATTTGGTTAATTAATTTGGATCTGTATAAAAAATTTGAAGTTTTAATCGCTTTTCTTCATCATCAGAAAGGTTGCCATGAAGTACCGTTCCTCTAGGCGTAGAAATTGTACTTTCTATATAAGAATTTGCTTCACCTAATTGACTTTCCCTTACGTCGAGAATACGTGCTTGATTTACATTCTGGGTAACAACTACACCTATTCTTGTATTTGTAGAATCATTATTTATGATGTTATTAATATGACTAGTCAATCTTATCTTGTAGAAGAAATCTCCATTATCATCTTCTCTAAGTGGACCTAAATGATTTAAAACTGAAGTAAATGGATTATTGTTTGCGCTTTGGTCGAGACTATAATCTATGAGGGCACGGTCATTATCTAAATCGTAAGCAAATATTCTAAAGGGTTGTTTTTGCCGTGGAACGTCACTCATAAAATCCTGATCGACATACATGATTAAATTTGCCTCATTAACTAGTAAGTTTTCAGTCCTTAAGGAATCGATTTCATCTGCAACTCCGTTTCCATCTAAATCCGGGCCATTAAAGGGGTCGACAATTGCTACAATTCCCTGGCCACCTTTTAAAAATAAATTTTCTTCACCATTGACAATGTCTTGATTTGTCAAATCTATAGTGTTTTCATTATCATAAAAATTGATGGTATTTCCACCAAAGTTTAAAACATATTCATTAAAGGTTTCTTCCAGCTCAGGATTCTCTTCTATCTCTAAGCTTGGTGGTGGTCTTAAAGTCCTGTAATATAAAGTAATATTGGCTTCTTCATTATCTAGATTCAAGTTGGTCATGAGTTGTTCTCCACCTTCCTGTTCAGCTACTAGATATAGGCTTCTGAAATAATTATTAAAGCTGCTTTGGCTAACTAAATTTATTGAATTGCCCTGATTTAAAATTTTCTCTTGAAAAAAGTCAGGACTTAATTTTATTCTTATTCTTGGAGAAAGCCTAATTCTCTCAAAATCTATTGCTGGCTCCTCATTTTCATCTACAGTTTCAATGGTATCAGTTCTATCAATCAGCACCACTGTTTTATCCAATTCGTTTGGAGATAAAACCTGAGAAAACTCACTAGGAATCGGATTGTCATTGTTATCAAAAGAAACGGTAAGTGGATTTGAAAAAATTATATTAGGTTGTATTTCTGATAATTGGTCTGAGTAATAGATTTGATTTGTATTGAAATCACCACTACCAGGGTCAATATTTCTTAAAAATTGATTGGACTCATAGACACCAATTTTGAAAGATCCGGATCCAAAAATAGAATCTAATCTGTAAATTTCTTTGTTAGTATCTTCGTCAAAATCTACAATTTGACCAAAAAGTGGTAATGTTAAAACGACACTATCCAATTCTGGATTCGTACCAAAGTCTGGATTGGTATCTTCTAGTTGCAATTGACTTAAAATACTTACATTATTGTCTCCATAAATAGGATCTTCAAAGCTTCCTAATAAATATGTATTAAGCGTATTAGATTGCACTGATAATACCTTATCACTATATGAAGAAAGATTCTGAACAACGTAAGGATCCGGAAGTTCAAGACTATTTATAAACTCTGATCCGACATTAGTAAAATCGTCTTCACAGGAAGAAAACATTACTGATAAACCAATACACAATAGAACTAACTTTAAGCTAGAATTCATTCTAATCAATTTCTTCATTCAATATATCTTTTAGATAAAAGTCCTGATAAGCTTGTGAAAATTCTTCTACTGAACGGTAATCAAGTTTTGGTTTGTCTGTATTTTCTATAAATGTTTCAAGTTCATCAGGGATATCATCACTACCAACAATAACACCGTCAGAATAGGTAATCGACATTTTTATTAAATTATTGTAATTAGGCTCATCTAAAAATTTTACTTTATCGTCATCTATACCATCAAACATGACTTTTTTCTTCATGTCCTGATCAAGTGTGTCCTTAAAACTATTTTTGTATACGGAAGTGATTATTTTTGAATCTTTAAAAAGTGGCTCATTTCCGTAGTAGTTTCTCAAATAAAGCGGGAGCAGAGAGGCCATCCAGCCATTTACATGAATGATATCTGGAGCCCAATTAAGTTTTTTGACTGTTTCTATCACACCTTTTGCGAAGAAAATTGAACGCTCATCATTATCTTCAAAAAGCTTTCCATCTTCATCACTATACATTGCTTTTCTTTTGAAATAATCTTCATTATCAATAAAATATACTTGCATACGTTCTTTTGGAATAGAAGCCACTTTTATAATCAATGGCATATCCAAATCGTTAACAACCATATTCAATCCAGACAACCTGATTACTTCATGCAATTGATGCCTTCTTTCATTAATATTCCCAAATCTTGGCATGAATATCCTTGTTTGACCACCAGTAGAATTAATCATTTTTGGTGCTTCAAAAGACATGGTAGAGATATCATTTTCTGGTAGGTAAGGAACAACTTCTGCAGATACGAAAAGAACGCGTTTATCCTTCATAAAATCAATTTTTGTGATAATGCAATTTCAAAAGCTGCAAATTTACGAATTTTTATGTGGATTGAGGTTAAAATGTTAGTTTTGCAAAAAAAATAAAGGTCAATACATTGCTTGTTAATAATATTTCAGAATTAAATACGCACCTAAGCAACAAGAAAGAATCTAATTCAGTAGGACTTGTACCTACTATGGGAGCCTTGCATGAAGGCCATTTGTCATTAATTGAAAAAGCTTTCAGAGATTCTGAAATAGCTGTTGTCACTATTTTTGTTAATCCCACTCAATTTAATAATCCAGAAGATTTATCCAAATATCCTCGAACAATTGAGCAAGATCTAAACTTAATCCATAAAATTTCTGAAGAAGTATTGGTTTATGTACCTAACCTAAAAGAAATTTACCCTAGTGGCGTTGAATCCGAACATTTTGAATTTGGTTCAGTATCTTCATTTATGGAGGGAAAATTTAGGACTGGGCATTTTGATGGTGTTGGAACCGTTGTGAAAAGACTATTTGATTTGATAAAACCAAATAAGGCTTACTTCGGTAAAAAGGATTTCCAGCAACTTGCTGTCATTAAAAAACTCATTGAGATCACAGGTCAAAATGTCAGAATTATTGGCTGTGAGACATATCGAGAAAATAACGGACTTGCCAAGAGCTCGAGGAACAAATTACTTACTGATGATGAAAAAAAAGAAGCAGGCATCATTTTTGACAATTTAAAGTATATAAAGAATAATTTTTCCAAAGATTCTATAAATAATATAGTAGAGAAAGTAAAAGAGAATTTTAAAAAACACGATAAATTTCAATTAGAATATTGCCAGGTCGCCGATGAGGAAACACTGACGCCTACAAAACAAATAGAGTCCGGAAAAAAGTACAGAGCATTTATCGCGACCTATTGTAACGACGTAAGGCTAATTGATAATATGTCTTTGAATTAGAAACAAAATGCAGATTACAGTTGTAAAATCAAAAATTCACCAAGTTAAAGTCACAGGTGCTGACCTTAACTATATTGGCAGTATTACCATTGATCAGGATTTGATGGATGCAGCTAATATATATGAAGGAGAAAAAATTCAAGTAGTAAACAATTCAAATGGAGAACGTCTTGAAACTTATGTAATCCCTGGTCCAAGAGGCAGCGGAGAAATTACACTTAATGGTGCTGCGGCCAGAAAAGTTTCTCCCGGTGATGTACTCATATTGATGACTTATGCTATTATGACCCCGGAAGAAGCAAAAGATTTTAACCCATCTATTATCTTTCCGAATGAAGATAATTTATTAAAGTAGAATAATGGCTAAATCTCCTATGACCAAATGGTTGAAAATCATTGCACCTTTGGCATTAGGGATATTCTTTGTTTGGTATTCTTTTCAAGGCACAACAGCTGAAGAACGTGAAAATATTTGGATAAATATAAAAAATGCAGATTTGATCTGGGTTTTATTATCTATGGTTATGGGGCTTTTGTCTCATGTCATAAGGGCAAATCGATGGATCTTACTTCTCAGACCGTTGGAAGAAAAGCCTAAATTATATAATACTTTTTTCACAGTCATGTTTGGGTATTTAGCAAACCTTGGAATACCCAGGTCTGGTGAAATTCTTCGTGGCGCTAGTTATTCAAGTTATACATCCATTAATTTTCAACAAAGCTTCGGAACCATAATTACAGAAAGAATAGTCGATTTGATAATGATATTAATTATCATCGGTTTTACTTTTTTAATTCAAGCAGACGAACTGGCTTATTATTTGGAAATCAATGATATCAACCCACTTTACACGTTTGGATTACTTGTAATCCTGATTCTCGGATTATTTTTCACATTCAAAATAATTAAAAGATCAGATAATAAGATTATAAAAAAACTAAATGTGTTTCTTTCAGGCCTTACTCAGGGGATAAAAAGTGTATTTCAACTACAGCAAAAATGGTCGTTTATATTTCAAACTATCTCAATTTGGTTACTATATGTGGCTATGTTTTGGATAATTAAGTTTGCTATTACAGGCACAAACGATTTGAGTTTTGGTGCCATTATGATTGGATTTATTGCTGGAAGCTTTGCCATGTCCATTACAAATGGAGGTATTGGATTATATCCATTAGCTATAGCTTCTGTGTATGAGCTTTTCGGAGTTTCTATAGAAAACGGGCAAGCCTTTGGATGGGTTTTATGGACAGCACAAACACTGGTCGTCCTGATTGCAGGTTCAATATCGGCGATACTATTGCCTATTGTAAATAAAAATAATAGTTTAGAGGTCTAATCGAAAAACTATGAAAACATTCATACTTTCAGTCTTTTTAATAGTATCTGTCACTAATATCGGTAGCGCTCAAGTTGAAAACGTATCTGTCAACTCTAGAATTTTAGAAGGTTCCAGAGAGATTAAAGTACAATTACCAAGAAATTACGATTTTAATAACAAAAGAACCTATCCGCTTATTTTTGTTTTTGACGGACATTATCTTTTTGAGCCCGTTGCTGGAATTGTAGATTACTTGAGCTACTGGGATGAGATTCCCGAATCTTTTGTAGTAGGTATAAATCAATCCGGCTCAAGGATTTCTGATGGTAAATTCGATAAAAACGATTTTCTGCCAATTGGTTCAGGAGCAATGTTTTTTGACTTTATACAACTAGAAGTCATGAAGTATTTAAAGGAAAATTATAATATTGGAGAATTTTCAGTTGTTGTGGGTCATGATTACATGGCAAACTTTGCAAATTTTTATTTGTTTTCTAAAAAGACAGAATTTCAAGGCTACATCAATTTAAGCCCAGATATTCCTGAAGACTTTATGCCTTACATAAAAGATAATTTAGAATTATCCAAAGATAAACTCTGGTACAGTTTAAGCACCGCCAAAGATGACGTTCCATTCTTGCAGGAAAAGACTAAAAAATTGAGTGAATTAATTTCTGAGGTAGAAAATAAAATGATTACAACCAGCTACAAAATGTTTGAAACTGGAAACCACTACACTTTTGTGGTCAATGCTTTACCATTTAATCTCATGGAGATCTTTTCTCCGTACAGGCCTATTGATAACACGGAGTATATTTTATTGTCAGAAGCTGAAGATCCTAATGATTACCTTATCAAAAAATATGAACAGATCAATGAATTATACGATTTAGAGGAGAAAATTAGGATAGGCGATATAATTAAAGTTAATAAGCTAATAAAAGAAAAAGAAACTTGGGAATTATATAAAGATTTGGCTAGAATTGCTAAAGAAAATCACCCAGAAACTCTGTTATATGATTATTTTTTAGGGAGGTATTTTCAAAAAATTGGCCAGCCTAAAAGGGCTATAAAAGCTTACCAATCTGCATATTCTTACGAAGAGGCTGGAGGAATTACAAAAGATATGGCCATCGAAGAGGCCAATAGATTAAAAGATATTTTTGGATACTAAATGGCTAAATCTAAAACAGTTTATTATTGCCAAAATTGTGGAGCTCAACACGCCAAATGGCAAGGGCAGTGTAATTCTTGTAAACAATGGAATACTCTAGTTGAGGAAGTTATAGCCAAAACAGAAAAGAAAAGCTGGAACGATTCAAATGATAGTTCAAGTCATTTTGAACCAAAAATATCCAAGATAGAAGACGTTGACTTTGAAGCTGAAGACAGAATTGTACTTCCAGATAATGAACTGAATAGAGTTTTGGGCGGTGGTCTTGTAAAAGGGTCTCTTATTTTGCTTGGTGGCGAACCAGGAATTGGTAAAAGCACTTTACTTCTCCAATTGTGCCTTAAATTAAAAGTCAGATCTCTTTATGTTTCAGGAGAGGAAAGTAGTAAGCAAATAAAAATGCGAGCTCAGAGAATAAATGCTAAAAATGACAACTGTTATATTCTTGCAGACACCTCAACTCAAAATATTTTTAAGCAAATAAAAAAGTTAGAACCTGAATTATTAATTATAGATTCTATTCAAACCCTGAGAACAGAATTAATTGAAAGTTCTCCAGGAAGCATATCTCAAATTAGAGCATGTACTGCAGAGCTTATTTTATTTGCGAAAGAGACAAACACTCCTGTTTTACTGGTAGGACATATCAATAAAGAAGGGCATTTGGCAGGGCCAAAAATTCTTGAACATATGGTGGATACAGTTCTTCAATTTGAAGGCGATCAAAACTTTATTTACAGAATAGTCAGAGTTCAAAAAAACAGGTTTGGTGCTACGCATGAACTTGGAATTTATGAAATGCACAGTGGTGGATTAAAGGAGATTCTAAATCCTTCAAAGATTTTAATTTCAAATCACAATCATAATTTAAGTGGCACTTCCATAGCTGCAACCATTGAAGGTATGCGTCCTTTGATGGTGGAAATACAGGCGCTTGTAAGTTCTGCAGTGTATGGCACGCCTCAGCGTTCTTCAACAGGCTATAATGCCAAAAGATTGAATATGATTTTGGCAGTTTTAGAAAAAAGAGCAGGTTTTAAATTGGGAGCAAAAGATGTTTTCTTGAACATAACAGGAGGCATAAACATCGATGATCCAGCAATAGATCTTGCGGTTGTTGCTGCAATTCTTTCATCTAACGATGATGCTGTTCTGAAACATAATTATTGTTTTGCAGGAGAAGTTGGTCTGGCAGGCGAGGTTAGACCAGTGCCAAGACTCGAACAGAGAATTGCAGAAGCAGATAAACTGGGTTTTGAAAAGATCTTTATTTCAAAACACACTAAAATACCCACTAATGCCTATAATCTGGATGTGATTGCTTTAGAAAGTGTAAGCGATTTGGTTGAGGTTTTGTTTGCCTGACTATTCAGGATCTGCTGAAAAACACATATTTATACATTTTACAATGGATGTCAAGTCACAACAAGCGAACAAGTGTACTTTGATCAGGCTCAGTAATCATTATTTAACCTAAATTATGTAATAGGAAGTGATGAATGAGCCGAACTACTTGCATTAGTTGGGTTTAACCCCGAGCTTGAAAATCACCATTTAGGTGTTTTTAAAAAATATCTAAATGGTAGAGTTTTTTTATTCGTTTTTGCATTGGATCAATTTATAATGCAAAATCTGCGTTTAACGAAAATAATGGTTGCGGATTAGTTCGATTTAGTTAAATATACACCTTGCGAAATACCCAGGAAGACAAAATTTCATTATCCAAAATTAAATATCAGAATACCATAATTCTAATAACTTAACTCAGATTTATAGATAAATACATTTTCAGCTTCAATAAGTGATTAGGATTTTGTGCTTTTAAATTTATAATATCCATAAAATGAAATATATCCATAACATAATATTGTAAATATAAAGGCAACTTTGAATCCAAAGTTGTCTATTATATTTCCAAAAATAAAAGGGACTACGGCACCACCAACAATAGCCATGCACAATATACCGGAAGCCTGAGATTTCAGGTTTCCCAAACCGTCCAGGCTTAATGTAAAAATTGTCGGGAACATGATAGAATTGAAAAGTCCAACAGCTAATATGCTCCACATTGAAATTAAGCCTTCGCTAAGAATTGATGTGGTAATCATGCTTATGGCAAATAGAGCAAATAAAGTCAGCACCTTTCCCGGAGAAAAAATCCTGGTTAAGTATGAGCCTATAAAACGACCTATCATTGCGCCACCCCAATAAAAAGTTACAAACATACCCAGTAGTGATTTTGGATCGGCGTCGGAGAAAGACTGATTAAAAATGTCAGCAATGGTATTAGCAATGGCCATCATTGCATCACTTGATGCAACAATTGGACCTAATTGCATACTCTCAAAATAATTGATCAAAAAACTACTTCCTATGGCTACTTCAGCACCGACATAAACAAAAATGCCTAAAGCACCGAGCATTAATTTTTTATTTTTTATGAGTTCATGATAGCCTTTCTGAGGATTTTTTTCGACTACATTCGGGAGTTTGATGAATTTAAATAAAAGTGCTAAAAGCCCTATAAATAGTGCAATGGACAGAAAGGGTATTTGTACTGTACTTGCTTCTTCTGCGTAATATCTCAGCTTTTCAGTCTTAGAAAGCAGTTCTATTTCAGCAGAAGACTTTATACTACTACTTAGTAAAAAAAATGCACCGATGATGGGAGCGATGGTTGTCCCCAGAGAATTAAAGGCTTGAGATAAGTTAAGGCGACTACTAGCGCCCCGCTCACTTCCCAATAATGAAACATAGGGATTTGCAGCAACCTGTAAAATTGTAATTCCACTGGCTAAAGTAAAATAGCCTAATACAAATATGCTAAAATTTCGATATGAAGACGCAGGGTAGAAGAGCAAACATCCTGTTGCCATAGTCAATAAGCCTAGAATAATTCCGTTTTTGTAGCCAATTTTAGACAGCAACTTTCCCGCTGGCAAGGAGACTACAAAAAAAGCGATAAAGAAAGCCGATTGCACTAAAATGGTCCTACCGTAAGACATTTCAAAAACATCCTTGAGCCGGGGAATCAGGCTGTCTACTAAAACTGTTATAAATCCCCATAAAAAGAAAAGAATCGTTATAAATACAAAAGCACTTCTGTAGTTTCTATTACTTGACATTATTAGAATTTAAGTTACTCTAAGCTTTATGGTAAAAACCTGATTTAAAATTTTTGTTTTCCCCTTTTTGATATATAGTACAATTAAACCACTTCTTTATACTATAATGGCCTACTTCTCCTTTCTTATTTATAGCAATATAACCAACCTGAAAGTCTTTATAGTTGCCGTTTTTCTTTACGATACGTTGAATAGCTTCTTCACAAGCTTCCTGAGGCTTTTAGTGTCGTCTTTTTGACTTTAGACTTCCAGAAAACTTTTCACTTTTATCAGTAAAGACTCAGTATCACTACTGTCCGGTTATAAATCTAACAAAATCAGCTGGTTAGAACCTTTAGTGGTATTATTTTTGTAATTTTCATTTTTAAATAACTGATTTACAGTAACATTCTCAAAAAGACAGACGCTTAAAATCTGTAGAATAATGTAAAGTTCTTGTTTCAGTTTTAATTTTTCTTCATAATAGCTACCAGTAAATAAACACAGACAGCTATCCAAATTTGTATAAACAGCAATTAAACTTGTTCCAAAAAACTTTTTGATGTGCAAGTGCTGTTTTATCCACTTGAAAAATAATTCGATTTTGTATCTTTCCTTATAAAGGTCGGCTATAATTTCTGCATTACAAACAAAGTTGTTGGTTAAAAGTATAATAGTTTTATCATTTACTTGATCATAAAATTTAATTCTTTTAAGCTTTTCAGGATAGTTCATTGAGGAATAAAGCCCTGATAGCTTTATGGTTTGGTCACACTTAAATCCTTTAGACTTATCAACTTTGTTTGAATAAATTCTGCGCTATTTAAAATTACGTTTCTCTCTAAGTAAAAATAACAATGATGCCTATGTAATTTATATAGTCTTTCAAAATCAAGACAAGCCCTATCTATAGTATAAAACGCATTGGGTTCTAAGTTGAGTAAATCTAAAATGTTTACATCATGCACTTTACCATCTGTAATTTCTATAAAAGTTGGTATAGAACCTGTTAAATCTAATTGTGTATGCATTTTTACAACGCCTTTATTTTTTCTGAATTTTGCCAAGGAAATAGAGAAAGACATAAGTTTATCGTGCTACTATCTAGGGCATATGCAATTTCTTCAATATCTACAGAAAAAGATTGTTCGTCTTTGTACAGCTCTCTGGCTTGCTGAATGAGTATTTATTCAAACTCTGCTTAAATACGCCAATCTATAATGCTATTAGCTTCGGATAATGTTGAACGCTTTACCTTACTGTTCAAGCCAGAATGATAAAGGCGAGTAGCAATAGCTCTTAAACAGGCTTCAATATCTTGTAAACTTTCACTAGAAGTGAGTTGTGCAAAACACATCACTATGAATTGTTCCCAACAAGTAAAGGATTTTACTCAATAATTACCATTGTATTTATCAACAAATTTGTTGAATTCATATCTTGGAATGAAATCCAATAATTGAGATAAAATAGTTCTGCATTTGTTCATGAAGCAAATCTGAACCAACTTTTGTCAACATTGATTTCAAATCGAAAAATATTTCAAAGAACGTTATACTACTGTTGACAGTACTTAAAAGATTTTTAATCTATCTTTACCGGACAGTAGTGATACAAAATTAGGAATTACTCTTTTTATAATCTGCTAAAAACTTTTCTAGGCCAATATCTGTTAGTGGGTGTTTTAGTAAACCTTCTATAGAGCTTAAAGGTCCTGTCATGACATCGGCACCAATTTTAGCACAGTCTATCACATGCATTGTATGTCTTACAGAGGCTGCAAGAATTTCAGTTTCAAAACCATAATTGTCATAAACTAAACGAATTTCAGCAATAAGATTTAATCCATCTGTAGAAACATCGTCAAGTCTGCCAATAAATGGAGAAACATAAGTGGCCCCGGCTTTGGCTGCCAAAAGGGCCTGACCGACTGAAAAAACAAGCGTACAATTTGTTTTTATGCCTTTGTCTGAAAAATATTTAATGGCTTTTACGCCTTCTTTTATCATAGGTACTTTTACGACGATTTGATCATGAAGTTTGGCGAGAGCTTCACCTTCTTTTACTATCCCATCAAAATCTGTAGAAATTACTTCGGCACTCACATCACCATCAACAATATTGCAAATGTCAACATAGTGTTGAAGAATGTTTTCTTTACCAGTAATTCCTTCCTTCGCCATAAGTGATGGATTGGTCGTTACGCCATCCAGTATTCCAAGATCCTGAGCTTCACGGATTTGATCTAAATTTGCGGTATCTATAAAAAATTTCATTTGTTAAAGTTTATAATGTTTAAGAAGAATTTTTTCAAATAATTTTTCAGGTAAAATTCTCTTCAAAGTTACAGAAAAGCATTGTAAAAAAGCGCCTGACGCATAGTTTACTTTGGGGTTATTCTTTTCAATTAGGCTGTAAACTTTTTGAGCTAATTTTATCGGGTTTTCACCTTTATCAACATCTTCATCCATCAAATCCAAAGATGTTTTATAGTTGTTATAGTAAGCAGAGTTTTTTTTAAGTGGACTATGATATCTACCCTGAGCGATATTTGTTGCAAAATCTCCTGGAGCAAGATTCATGATTTTTATGTGGAATGGTTTAAGTTCCATTCTATAAGATTCAGTAAGTCTTGCCAATGCTCCTTTTGAGGCAGAATACATTCCACGAAATGGCAATCCCATATGCGCAGCAATCGAAGTAATATTGATTATCATTCCATTATTTTGCTTTCGCATACTTGGTAAAACAGCATTAATTACTCGAATAGGTCCAAAGAAATTTGTATCAAAGTGGGATTGGGCTTCATCAATTGGTATTTCTTCTAATGGACCTGTTATCCCAACTCCAGCATTGTTAATTAAAACATCAATCTTTTTGCTTTCAGCTTCAATTTCATCAATACAATGTTTGACTGAACTATCTGACCTAACATCCAGAGCTTTAAAAATCACACCATTAATTTCGCTTTGCTTAGGTTTTCTGGAAGTTCCATAAACTTTGTAATTCTTTTGAGCTAGAAATTCAGCAATAGATTGTCCTAATCCAGACGAAGCTCCAGTAACCAATACTACCTTTGGCATAGTTTAAATTTTGGTAAATATCGAAAATTATTGTTGAAAATTGGGCATAAAAAAAGGCAAGCTACCTACATCACACCGCTACGACCATCTACCTTTGCTGCGTTCCCGCCCTGGAGGATTCGACAGGAGCTGGTTGTGTAGGACTTGCCGATGCAAATATACAATCTTTAAAGCTTTTCCCAAGATTTTTAATTTTAAAATTGTCTAAATTTGTATCAAATTCAAAAATATTTCTGTCAATGAACTGTAAGCGCATTTTTTTCTCATTAATAATCTTAGTTTTTATAAGTTGTGAAGAAAAAATACCATTCGAATTCGTCTATAAAACTCCAGCTAAAGAATTAAAATTAAATACAAGTTTAAATGCAAATATAAAGTCAAATAGTGGTGTAAAGGTTGACTCTGTAACTTATAGATTACAACATTTAAAAGGAAAATCTGAAGGAAGTATTTCAATTGATCTAAAAAATATTCTACTTGGTGAGCACAAATTAAAGGTAAAAGTTTATTCAAATGGCGAAGTTTTTGAACTTTCAGAAAATATCAGGATATTGAATGACGTACCACCTGAAATTTATAAATATGAAGTGATCAGCGCTTATCCTCACGATATTGAAGCTTATACTCAGGGACTGGAATTTTATAAAGATAGTTTATATGAAAGTATTGGTCAGTATGGGGAATCTGCGTTGCGACAAGTAGACCTTGAAACTGGAAAAGTTTTAAAAGAACATAAAATGAAAAATCACTATTTTGGTGAAGGACTGACGATCATAGACGAAAAAATTTATCAATTGACATGGAGAGAAGGTGAAGGCTTAATTTACAACATTGATACATTTGAAGTTGAAGATAAATTTAGATATAATCAAAGTAAAGAAGGTTGGGGCTTATGTCATGATGAAAACTACATATACAAAAGCGATGGCACCCAAAAAATATGGCGATTAGATAAAAAAACACTCAAAGAAATTGATTACATACAACCAACGACACATAATTCTATATCAGAGAAACTGAATGAACTTGAATACATCAACGGGAAAATTTATGCTAATACCTACGGTAAAGATGGAGTAGCCATTATCAATCCTACAAACGGCGCCATCGAAGCAGTTATTGATTTTAGAAAATTAAAAATGCAGGTAAAGCAACATGATAAATTAGACGTCTTAAATGGAATTGCTTATAATCCAAAAACTGAAAAAATTTATGTCACTGGAAAAAACTGGAATAAGTTGTTTGAAGTAAAAATTATTAAATAAGCATTAAAAATATAATAGGAGATTTAACGTTTTCAAACTATGATTAAAAACATCAAGGCTTTAGTTCCACTTTTTCTGGTAATTTTAATTATAACAATATCTTCCTGCCGTGAAGATTTTGAATTTCAGTCATCTACAGGTGGTTTGGAATTTTCAAACGACACTATCTATTTAGATACGGTTTTTACAAATATAGGATCTAGTACTTATCGCTTCAAAGTATATAATCGAAGTAATAATGATATTTCTATTCCGAAAGTGTCTTTAGCTGATGGGGAAAGCTCAAAATATAGGCTTAACGTTGACGGTGTTCCAGGAAAAAGTTTTGAAAATGTAGAAATTTTTGCAAAAGATAGTTTGTTTGTTTTTGTTGAAGTCACTGCAGATATTAATGAATTAGTAATCAGCACCAATGAATTTTTATACACAGATCAAATCATGTTTGAAAGTGTAGGCGAAAATCAGAAGATAGAATTGGTAACTCTAATAAAAGATGCTGTTTTTCTATTCCCTGAAAGATTTGAAAATGGAACTACCGAAACATTATCACTTGGCTTAGATGCTGAAGGAAATGAAATACAAATCGATGGATTTTTTCTCGATGATTCAGAATTGATTTTCACAAATGAAAAACCTTATGTGATTTATGGTTTTGCAGGTGTCCCTTCAGGAAAATTACTAGAAATTCAAGCTGGAGCAAGAGTGCATTTTCATGAGAGCAGCGGAATTATTGTTGCCAATGGTGGTTCCATACACGTAAATGGTGAATTAAGTACTGATCCTGAATTATTGGAAAATGAAGTCATTTTTGAAGGAGACAGGCTCGAGCCTCAATTTGCAGATGTACCAGGGCAATGGCTTACCATCTGGCTCACTGCCGGAAGTACAGACAACAGGTTTAATCATACAACTATAAAAAATTCAACCGTAGGAATTCTTATGGATTCTAATGATGGTACCGAAAATCCCACATTAACAATCAAAAACACCCAAATTTATAATTCTTCTAATGTCGGTTTACTGGCAAGAACAGCGTTTATAGACGCTGAAAATTTTGTTGTTAATAATGCTGGCCAAGCCGCTGTGAATCTTGGTCTTGGCGGTCGATATAATTTTAGGCATTCAACTATTGCGAATTACTGGAGGAATTCCTTTAGAAATTTTCCAGCGCTTTTAATAGAAAATCAACTAGAAACACAAGATAATTTATTTGTAGAAAACTTAGTTGAAGCTACGTTTTCAAATTGTATTATTTATGGCAATGAAAGGGTAGAGGTATTATTTAATAGAAATGAAAACGCGCTTTTCAATTTTAAGTTTGAAAATTCACTGATAAGAATAGACCCTTTTAATACGTCTATATTAGATGCACCTGAATTTGATTTTAACGATTCAACTTTATACGAAAATATAGTTTTGAATCAATCCCCAGAATTTTTGAATCCAGATCTTAATCAACTTCAGATTAGTAATAATTCTGGTGCAAATGGTATAGGCAACCAACAAACCGCCCAAATTGTACCCTTCGACATTTTAGGTGTTGATCGTACTCAAACACAAAATCCAGACGCTGGTGCTTATGAGAGTATAGAGTTTGAGGAGGAGTGACATGCATCTCAAATTTTAACAACCACCTTATTGATTTGTTGATAATATTTTAATAAATTTAACTAATACTAACCTAAATCAACATTATGAGAACAAATTCACCAACACACCAACACACCAACACACCAACACACCAACACACAAACACACAAACGTATCATGTTGTGTTAAACAAGCTATTGTTTTAATATGGCTTATGTTTAATCTACCGATTTTAGCACAAAACAATTTACCTACAGTTCAGTATTATTACGTAGAAGAAAAAAATGTAGATGCATTAAAGCCAACTGATAAAACTCGTTTAGCAGACCATTCTTTAGATTTAACTTTTTCAAACACTTCATTGCAAGCTTTTTTTGATAATAAAACGGTTTATGTCTATAAAAAAGCATTTCCGGGGGCTATAAATAAACGCTTGCAAAACATGTATCTTGTGGGTTTTGATAATATTAATTTATCCAACCCCATGAAAAATCTTAATGAAGTTGTGTATGTTGATTATATAGGTACTTTACAATATGAAAGCTTAGGAGAAAATCCACCGAACGATTATGAAAGCTCTGCAATAATACCTACACAAATAGCGAGCGGTTTAGGTGGAGGACCAGAATATGAAATACCAGGATTACCAAAAGAACATTTAGATTTAGTAAATGCACCTATGGCATGGCATATCACAACAGGAGATGCAAATATTGCTATAGGTATGGTAGATGGCCCTTTTTATCCAAATCATCCGGATTTAGAAAATAAAATTATAACTCACTACGGCACTACATGGAATCCTACACCTGGTAATAGTCATCAACATGGTACAAAAATGGCAGGTGTTGCAGCAGCAGATACGGATAATAATTTAGGTATAGCATCTATTGGATATGATACGAGTCTTATTACAATGCAACGCACAAATAATCCGCTATATCAAGTCGGTCATCCTTTTGATAATGCATCTCCAATTGCACAGCAAATGCTCTATCTTGTACAAAATCATCCTGAAATTAAGGTTTTAACACATAGTAGAAAAGAAGGTTGTAATTTTATACAAGCAGATGCCTTGGTTTATGAAGAAATTTGGACTAATTATGGGGTCACTGTCATAACAGCAGGAGGTAATGGTGGCTGGCCTAATTTAACTCATTGCTCTGATAGTCAAGGAGGAAAGAATGGTTATGTATATCCTGCTTCTTATGATCATGTCATTTCAGTAAGTACAGTTGGACATCATTATAAATATGGTACTGTAAATGATTATGGCATACCAATTGCTTGGAAGGACTCACATCAATTCATTTCAGGTAATTTCACTCATACTTTTACTCATAATGACAAAATAGATATAGTTGCGCCTGGATATTATATTCCTGCTACAAATCAAGATGATAAATACGCAACTGGAAGAGGGACATCATACTCAGGACCTTTTGTATGTGGAGTCGCAGCTTTGATGTATGCTGTTAATCCTAGTATTACACCAAACGAAGTAAAATCAATACTATTAAATACTGCTGAATACATTTATCATTTACCAGAAAATTCAGCTTATGCCCCAACTCAAAATAGTCCAGCTTTATTAGGAAGTGGTAGAGTAAACGCTTATGCTGCTGTAAGACAAGCACAATGTCTAGCTAATAATGATAATCAAGTTGATTTAATGACTTTAAATTCTAAATTTGATTTCGGAGACGAACCTGATATAAATACAGACCCCATATGGGAAAGTATTGATATATGGGTGCGTAATCAACAAGATCCAGATAGATTATATAAAGATTGTCACCAAGATCCTGAATATATTGATGCTAATACACCAGTTTATGTATATGTT
>Ga0207419_1001015_pt1 | contig 22742 bp, 19 predicted proteins | sample ElkSloMetagenome_4_FD_184723 | JGI IMG/M metagenome (GOLD analysis project Ga0207419, IMG submission 184723) | Hot spring microbial communities from Elkhorn Slough, Monterey Bay, USA - MD2A (version 2) | ecosystem: Environmental > Aquatic > Marine > Intertidal zone > Estuary: Microbial mat ... | reverse complement strand
GGTGGTGAGACTCCTAACGATGAGGAAATTTCTATTCCTGAGAATGTTGAAGATACACCAACAAATACAATCGTCAATGAAGAACTTTCTGACCCATTTGAGACTGAAACAGTTGATCTCGAAGAAGATCCGGGTAATACTATCGAAGACGCCTACGAAATTTCAGTTAACTCTCAAACCTTCATTTATAGTGATGAAGTCAGTGAAGATGATCCCGTTGACTACTACACTTTTAATGTCGTCAATAATCAAAACATAAACCTTTCTCTAGAAAGTTTGACTCAGGATGTTGATGTTTATCTATTAGATATCAATCAAGAGATTATTGCGACTTCTGAAAATCTTGGAATTACCGCCGAATCAATTACTGTTCCTTTATCGGCTGGAACCTATTACGTTCAAGTACAATCTTTTGATAATCAAACCACCATCTACGACCTGAACATACTGTTTCCGCCTCGTTCCCCGGAAGATGACACAGCAGAGGTCATTGAAGTCCCAGAAGATCCCGGTAATACCGCAACAGAAGCCTACGACATCTCAATTGACTCTGAAACCACGATCTACAGCGAAGAAGTCAGTGCAGACGATCCGGTTGACTATTACACGTTTAATGTAGAAAACAATCAAAACTTCAACGTTTTCCTAGAAAATATTAGTCAGGATGTCAACATCTCGGTATTAGATATCGACCAAACAGTTGTTGCAACTTCCCAAAATACGGGAACAACAAACGAGTCAATTAACGTTCCCTTATCAGCCGGAACCTACTATATTCAGGTAGAATCTGTTAATAATCAAACCACAACCTATGACCTGAATGTATTGTTCCCTCCCGCTCCTTCAGAAGATGAAGCGCCAGAAGTCATTGCAGTCCCAGAAGATCCGGGTAATACAGTCATAGAAGCCTACGATATTTCAATAGATTCTTCTGTAACTACTATCTACACCGAACAAGTCGGGGCTGTTGATTCGGTTGACTACTACGAGATTAATATAGAAAACAATCAGAACTTGAACGTTTTCCTAGAAAATATCAGTCAGGATGTCAACATCTCGGTATTAGATATCGATCAAACAGTTGTTGCAACTTCCCAAAATATTGGAACAACAAACGAATCAATTAACGTTCCATTATCAGCCGGAACCTACTATATTCAGGTGGAAACGATTAGCACTCAAACCACAACCTATAACCTGAATGTATTTTTACCGCCTGCCCCCCCAGAACCAGAACCACTGGTACGATATGACTTTGTTTACTACTCCAACGGAATCAGCACCCAAAGCGATTATTACACGGGTTATGTGTACGCCGAGCAGGGTTCTTTTGAAGTTGAAGAAAGCTATAATTTCTCCTCATCCGCTGGAGCCTACTATATTGCCAGTGAAACTTCTGCACCCACGACTGCAAGCGTTGATCAAGTCTTTATCAACAACTATTACGATGTAGATATCAACATCAATAGTGCAGTTAGTTACAGCAGTTACTACTCCAACATTAATCAGGCTTCTGGTTCCTTCGGCTTAGGAAGTGAATATGATTTTGTGCAGTTTGAAGGCATTTTCTTCGGATTTGGTTTACAGGTGATCACCACAAATATTGTCTTACCTTTCTTTATCACTCCCAACTTCCCCCAACGGGATGACTACTTCGTTGGCGATCGCCCCAGTGGTATAACTTCGGCAGACCTTGATGACGATGGAGATAACGATCTGATTGTTGGCAATCCCGGCATAGTGATTCCTCGAGATGGGTCTTATGATGGAAACCGTGTTTCTATCCTCACCAACAATGGAGACGGAACATTTGCGGCGCCGAGAAGCATCACCACGGGTGTAGGGCCTACATTTATTGCCGAAGACTTTGATGGAGACGGAGATATCGATCTGGCAACGGCTCATGCTGAAGATGATGATTTATCCGTATTTTTCAACGATGGTGATGGCAACTTCGGTTTCCCGGAAACTTATGAAGCGGGCGACCGTCCTTTTATGGCAAATGTAGGAGATCTCGATAACGACGGGGATCTTGACCTGGTGACTACAAATTCAGAAGCACTGAATTTATTCACTGCAAATAGCTCGGGCAACAGCATCTCGATTCACTATAATGACGGCAATGGTGGCTTTACTGAACGAGAAACTCTAACGGTTGGCGAAGGTGTTAGTGGAGTTGAAATTGCCGATTTAGATGAGGATGGCAATCTCGACATCATCACATCTAACCAAGCCGAAAATACCATTTCTGTCCTCTTTAATACGGGTGATGCTTTCTTTACAACACCTGAGAAATATATAGTTGGAGATCGTCCACTCAGTCCAGTTGCAGCCGATCTCGATAATGATGGCGACCTTGATTTAGCTGCTGCCAACTTCGGTAATTTTGATATCCAGGGTACTGTTTCTGTATTGCGAAATGATGGCAACGGTAACTTTTCGCCCAGCGAGTTCTTCTTCAGTGAAAATAATCCCAGTAACTTGACTCCTACTGATATTGATGGAGACGGAGATTTAGACTTGATGATGCTGAACTCGTTCTTCATCGTAGGTACGGCAGAACGGGCAGGAAATACCGTCTCCGTTCTCAGAAATAACGGTAATGGTTTCTTCAGTTTCCCAGAAAGCTTTCTTGTCGGTAATGTACCGGTTGGATTGGTGGTAGATGATTTGGATGGAGTCGGTGATCTTGATTTTGCGACCCCTAATTTTGACGATGATGATGTGACGGTTTACTTACAGTCTTAAGCGGTGTTTTAGTAAGTTCAGTTGTATTAAATTGTGAGTCCGTTTCGGGGGTAATCTTTTTGAGGGTTGCCCTCATTTTGTGATTTGATAATATTTTATTTTTGATCTCCTATCCTGTTGGAAATGCAGCATAACTCTGCTTATCCCTACTTCTGGGTGGGAAATTGGTTGTGAAATTTGGGTGAACTTGCATAAGTAGATCTCCTCTAGAGATATGTAGAGTTGGATAAGCGCAATTAGGCTTTTTCCCAACAGTCATCCATCTACTCTCTTTTAATATGAATATCACGAAATTATTCTCATCAGGAATGTTGGGCTTTGTTAGTCTTGTTCTAATCAAGTCAATACCCGTTTATGCTCAACCGATACAGTCTGTTGCTAGCACTTATAACTCGACTTATGATATTCAAATTCACTTTCAGCACCCTCGTGCTACATCCGATGTCGCAGATAATGGAAAACCCGAAGCCGAAGGAACAGGGACTCGCGGTGGAAATCAATATCTAACGACACAAATTCCATTAACTGTTATCACGGGTCAATCGAGTTCTTTATCTTTAACGGCGAGTAGTCATCCCACTTTTTTTGTGTATGTACCTTATACTTCGACTGAGGTTTCCTATGGTGTTTTTTCACTCTATGATCAACAAACTAAACAGGAAGTTTGGAATGTTGTCTTTCAGCTTCCTCAACACCCTGGAATTGTTAGTATTCCCACTCCTCAACATGAAAAACCGTTAGAAGTGGGTAAAAATTATCGCTGGTTTTTTGAGCTAAATTGTGTCAATAACAATATTACCTATCAAGAACCAATGATGGTGAGAGGAAAAGTTAAACGGGTTTCTAGTGAGGGGTTGGAGGCGGAGTTGAGTATCGCAACACCTCTAGAAAAAGTGGCAATCTATGCTAAACAGGGTTTATGGTATGATGCTATTGGTCAGTTAGCAACTCTACAACAGAGTTATCCGCAGAATTCTCAACTCAAAACCCTATGGGTAGAACTTTTGAAAGCCTCAAATCATGAGCAACTCAAACCGATTTATCAGGAGTCTCTGGTTGGAGATATTACCCTGAATTTATAACCACACATTGAGGAGAATTGATCAAGTTCAAGGTAAATTAATCATTCTCCTTTGTGCAACTTTACTTATTTATTTATAGAAGGAGTGAAAGAGGGATAATCATCAAAAGCAGCGAGATAAGGTTTGACCGTTATACTGTTGCTTTGATGAATAAAAGTTATTGTTTAAAATACTTTTCTAACAAATCTTTCCCCTCATCACCCATCTGTTCTAAGTGACGCTGAATTAGCATTAAAGCCATACGAGTCGGTTTCGTGCGTCCATTTTCCCAGTTGTTAACGGTTTGAAAGACAACACCCAATTTTTGTCCAAACTTTTCTTGTGATAAGCCTAAACGGTGTCTCAGAGTGCGAATAAGAGTTGGAATTTCAGAGGTGGTAACTGACATGGCAATAAGAAAAACTCTATCTTTAAGATAAACAATCCCAGATTATAAAGTCAACCGTAGTTCCACTGAACTTTTAAAGTTATTTTTTGTCAAAACAAGAATTATTTAAGTGAAATTACGGAGAAAATTTTTTCAGTCCAAATCTATCCTTCTCCCGGAAATCGCTAAAACGAACGAGAACCCCCTTCAATTGCACTATTCGCTATCGCTTGTAAGTCTTCTAATGAGCCGTTTTTCAGCGTCACCCGATAGAGAACCCCTTGATATGTCCATTCTACTAAAGCAGTACAGTACAGTCTACAACCCTGATAATATTGTCCTTCGATCCCATTGGCGAGTAATATAGTTTGATATTGACTTCTTGAATCTGACTTCGGAGGGGGTGGTGTCAGCATTCCAGAAGATTCTGCACTCATTCCCCCCTGACGACAAGCAGTAGCACGACAGTTCGGTGTTGCGGTAAAATTGATCAAATAGCCTTGAGGATTAACTTTCTCCTCAAAAAATACACTTCCCCGACCTGAAGGAAAATTAGAAGGAAGTAAAATCGGTACTGATGTTCTTCCTTTCATTTTAGTGATCATTTCTTGGACGGGAAATTTAATCTCGGCTTGGGCTGACGGTGACAAAAATAATGAGGGAGTCACACAAAGACTCAAGCTAGCAAAAAAAGTTAATGCTTTATACTGAAACAGGGTTTTCGTCAATTGAGCGATTTGCAGCATAATTTATCCTTTGTGATCGCGAAATTGCTTCTACTTCTAGCTTAGAATTATCAAAGGCAATTAGCCAATCGTAGGATTACTGAACTTTCTGCCTAAAATCTGTATACAAATATGACGAATTCCCGTAAAATTACAGAAGGCTTATAACTGAATGCTGAAATAGATCAAAGCAAACTTCAATTCTCAAAACGCCTTCTACTCATCCCTTTATTCCTGCCCAAATCCTAAAAATTGAACCCATTAAACTCAATTCATTACAACAAACTCCCCTAAGTATTAATCGCTAAAAACGAGGTAAACCTAATCATGAATTCCCCGACTGATCGCGATCGCTATATCACCTTCATCGAAGACATCCTCACCAGTATTCTTAAAGGAAAAATTGCTTCTAAAGAGTTAATCTATAAACGCCTCACCGATGAACTCAAACCCGGAACCGGAGAGATTTTTGAGCGATGTTTGATGGAAAAAATCACAGTTCTAGAGTCTCAGGTTGAAAGCGAATCTGATGAACTCAAACAAGCCAAAGCCACTCGACTACTCCGGGCGGTTAAAATGGTGCAGCAAGCCTGGGAACAATGGCAAAAAAAACATCAAGCCCAAAATAAATGTAGCGGCGCCGTTCGACAAATTTTGGAGGTAGAAGCGAGTCAACGGCTTTCGGTTCTCCTACAAATTCTTGATCCCAATCAATCCTATGTTTTCAAACATCCGCAAATTCGACAACTAGCGAGCGCCCTTCAGCAAGAAGCCGAGGGGTTAACTGATCAGTCTGAAGCCTTTGAACTACGTCAGTACGCCTCTGGGCTTCTCGAAGGCTTAACATCTGTCACCGAGTTAGAACCTCATTTAATGAGTTGGGTGTATGAACTTCCCAACAGCAATCTCGGTTTTGGAGACGTTTCTGAAAGTTCTGGCCCTTGGAAAACTTGGGCGAAACAAGTCAGCAGCCCCCTAGCCAAAGAGTTATTTACCAAACAAGCCCAAAATCAATCTGCGGCTTTCGTGGCTCAAGCCCAGAATACCATAGACTGGAAAGCTTGGGTGGGGTTAATGCTGCTGATGCGGGACTTACAAACGGGTTTAGTCGCCTGGTTCGATAAACAAGCCTACAGCGCCAAAGCGGGACAGAATTTGTCGGGTGTGACTTTTATGGTTTTTGCAATGGTTTGGTGTGAACTCAGCCAGGGGTTTAAAGCGGTGTCATTTCAACCCAACACTGAACGTCTTTCTCAGGCTTGTTTTCAAATTAGCTTGCAAATTTTACGCACTTTTGCTCAACGAGATAATTTTCCGCTTTATGGCGGTGTATTTGCTTCTTTTTCTGGTGATGGTTTCCGAGAAACAATTAATTACCTCGATCAACCGTTGAGTTTTGTCGAAAATGTTCAGGAGAAAGCTCGTATTCTCACTGTTTTAGGTTATTCTCAACACTGGATGGGCAATTACCAACAAGCATTAACCTTTCATCAAGAGGGTTTAGAACTGGCTCGTCAGACTGAAGATCGTCCCTGTGAAGTGGCAAATTTGAATCATTTGAGTCGGTTAAATTGGCGACAAAAAGACTATTCTCAAGCGATTACTTTGGCTCAACGGGCGTTAATTTTAGCTCGACAAATTGGCGATCGCAAAGGGGAAGCACATTGTTTAGTGAGTTTGGGTTTTTGTGAAGTTCTCATGGCTCGACAAGAACGAGCGGTTACATTTGAGCAGCTCGAATCATCAATTCGTTATCTCGAACAAGGTTTAAAACTCTCTGAGAAGTTTAATGATTTGCTCAATCAAGCTTTGAGTTCTATCGGTTTAGGAATTGCCTATGTTATCCTCGAACAACCGACTCAAGCCGTACCTCCTTTAGAACAAGGATTATCGGTTGTCCAGCAAGCCGGAGAGCGAGACTTACAAGCGCTCGGTTATACTTATTTGGGTGAAGCCTATTATCAACTCCATCGAGAAGATTTAGCGGTTTATCATGCTTGTTTGGGAATGTATTTGCTCGAACAGCGAGGGGATATTCAATGGCGACAAGGGGCGGCGTTGGTGATGATTTTACAAGGAAAACTTGGGACTGAAAACTTTCAGAAAATTCTCTCAAAATATCGTTCTCAATTGATTGCTCAAATTGGGGTTGATGGATTCGATCATATCCCGAATTTAATTGAAAATTACCGACAACAAACTTAATTAAACCCGTTCATTGAATTCATAAACATTAAAAATAGGAGAGGCTAATTTATACCTCTCCTGACGCCTTTTATTCAAACCTATTAGTAGAAAATAAACCAGGAAATGCGATCAATCCTTTGAGAATTCTACAAAGAAATGACCACATTTTTACTTTAATCTCTAACTATTCTTCTATCCAAACTGAAACAGAACCGCCCTGACAACGAAACTCAGCCCAACCCCATTCATTACTATAAATAGGGTCTTTAATATGTTCGGTAAGATCAATAAACTTAGTATTGGGTTTACCCACTTCCATCCATTTCCAACCCGGAACACTATCACTGAGAATCACAGCCATTGCTTTGGGATGTTCACGATCTCCTAAACGAGTCCAACCAATGGTATTATAGTGATCAATATAATCATATTGTTCTCCATAAGCGTAGTGTTTACGAGCATACAGAAGCTTGTCAATAATCCAACGATGCTCGGGTAAATAAATCGGATAACGATTCCCATCACGACCATAATCTTCGTATTCTGCGCCGTAATAATCCGCATAAAAAATACAAGGATATCCTTCTCGCCGCAGCAGAATTATAGCATAAGCTAGAGGTTTAAACCAGGGATCAACGGGGGCTTCTAAAGCTTGTAAGGGCTGGGAATCATGGTTTTCAACAAAAGTCACCGCATGAGTCGGGCGTTCCTTCATCATCGTTCCATTAAGGATATTTCGCATATCATAATGTCCGCCTGATTTACTGGCATAATAAAAGTTGTAATGCAAGGGAACATCAAACACCGACATTTTGCCTTCTACTGCATTCACATACCAATGCAATGTACCGATACTGTTTTGCCAATATTCCCCAACCACAAACAAATCTTTGCCAACATGACGTTCTAATTCATCAATCCAAATCGGAAAAAACCAAGCAGAAATATGTTTAATCGCATCGAGGCGAAACCCATCGGAGCCCGTTTTATCCAGATACCATTTTCCCCAGTCGATGGCTTCTTTTTGGACTTCGGGATTTTGAAAGTCGAGGTCGCACCCCATTAAATAAGCAAAATTGCCATTTTCTAGGGCAACATAATCATCAAATTGTTTCCCTTCAAACAGATAAATGGTATCGTAGTTTTTGGGGTCATTTTTATTGTAATCTACCGCATCAAAATGCCACCAACGCCACTCAAATTTGGAATATTTGCCCTGACGAGCGGGAAAGGTAAAATGAGTGTAAACTTGAATTTCTCGTTGTTCTCCAATGGGATGAAGACGGTCACTTTTACGGAAGGGAGTTGCTTTAACGGTTTCCGAAAAATCAGCCGCCATTCTGTGGTTAAGAACAACATCAGCATAGATTTCTATTCCGGCATTTTTGAGGGCTTGAATAGCATCTATATATTGCTGATAAGTGCCGTATTTTGTACGAACTGAACCTTTTTGATCGAATTCACCCAAATCATACATATCATAAACGCCATATCCCACATCATTACCTCCGCCAATTCCTTTGTAAGCGGGGGGAAGCCATAGGGCAGTAATTCCAGCATCGGCTAATTCTTGGGCTTTATTTTTGACTTGTTCCCACAACGTACCATCACCAGGGATGTACCAGTGAAAATATTGCATGATTACGCCGTTAACAGACATGAGAGTTGCTCCTTTTGACTTGAATATCAGAAGTCTAGGAAAAATTCCAACTAATTAACCCTGACTTCATCTACTATTTCACAAAAACTGCAATCTCATACAGGTGGTTTCGGGTATAAACCGAATAATTTCACTAGAACTCGCTTAACTCTCACTACATCTGATCACTTTTTTGAGATATAAATTGAGAAAAGCTATTATTCTAGATTGTGATTTTTTCTTGATAAAATCATGATCAATATAATCAAAAAACTAATTTTTATCGTATTTATCGCAGCAAAAAACGAGCAACACTCATCCCGAGTTGAATCCCAACAACACCCAGAATTGCACTTCCCATCCAATAAAAGGTAGCAGTTCCTAAACCACTATCTCGCAGCAAACGATGGGTGTCTAACTCATAGGTTGAAAAAGTTGTATAAGATCCTAAAAATCCCACAGCAAGTAATAAAACCAACTCCGGTGAAATCGCGGCAATCCGTTCAGAAAAGGAAACAAAAAAACCCATTCCAAAACATCCGGTGAGATTAATAAAAAACGTGCCATAGGGAAAACTTGTACCGAACCGACTGGCTAACCAAAGGGTTAAATAATAACGAGTTAAAGCCCCAGCGATCGCACCCAATCCAATCGCGAGCGGATTACGGATCATCGGTTGACTAAAAGCAGTAAAGAGAGAATTCGATAAGGAGGCAAAAAGGGCAATTAAAGTTCTGATCATTACAATTGATCCGCGCAGCAATTAACAAGAATAGGCTGAACTTGATTATGATACCATCGAGGTACTCGTCTCTACAAAACTTAGGAAATATCACCCTCATAAATTAACCGAACTTGGAAATAGAAATGCTATACTATAAATGATACAAACGACTAATAACTAGAAAGAGAATTATTCGTGAAACGTCAGTTATCATTCCTAATCAATCTCTTATTGGCGATCACAGTATTTGTTTACCCATATACAGAAATCGCTGAGTCTAAATCCCCAAAAACACAATCCTCAACAGAATCCGAATTAACCCCAGACGAAACCACTCCTTCCGAATCCGTTGCAGAAGAAGACAGCTTTATGGACTGGTGTCTGAATCGAGAGCAACTTCCAACCGCAGCCAGACGAACAATGAGTGTTATTTTACAACGAGCCGGAACCTTTAACTGCGCTCGCGCTTCAGAAAATCTCATGAGCCTTTCTCAACTAGATTTGAGTACCAGTCAAATCTCTGATCTGAGTCCAATACAATCTTTAAAAACAATTACCCGACTGAAGTTAATCAATAATAACATCACCGATTTAACGCCTCTGAAATCTTTAACCAATTTAACCGAACTCAACTTAAGTTATAACCAAGTTAAAGATGTTACCCCTTTACAGTCTCTAGACAATTTAAAATTATTAAACCTGAGTTACAATCAAGTTAAAGATATCACCCCTTTACAATCCTTGAATAAGCTGAATGAACTCAACCTCAACCATAATCAAGTTGCCGATATTAGTTCACTTCAGCCCTTAGAACGATTAACTTATTTGTTTGTTCGCAACAATCCGATTCAGGATGAAACTTGTCCAATTAGGCCTAAGTATATTTGTCAGTTTTAAATCTAGCCCAACATTTTAACTACAAGGTTGATCAGGCTAATTCCCTAAGTCTGAGTGTGAGTTAAACCGTAATTAAAAATCGGTATTCCCGTCTTAACTTGAGCGAATCATCTCCCGTTACAATAGAGGCAATCTTAACAAACTCCAGGTTTGAGAGCCAAAGGAGAGAAACGGATGAACCTCTTAAAAACAGTTCTATTATTAGGAATACTGAGTGGTTTACTGATTGCGATTTGCTCTTGGGTCATCGGTGGAACAACAGGTTTAATAGTCGGATTAGGTTTAGCGGCGGCCACTAACCTGGGGTCTTGGTTTTACTCCGATAAAATTGCCTTAGCTGCTTATCGCGCCCAACCCGTCAGCTACGAACAAGCGCCCGAACTGCACAACATGGTCAAACAACTGTGCGATCGCGCCAATTTACCCATGCCAGGGGTCTACATTGTCCCCACTCAGGCGCCGAATGCTTTTGCCACAGGCCGCGATCCCCAAAATGCCGCAGTTGCCGTCACAGAAGGTCTTCTCAAGATCTTACCGGAAGAAGAACTCGCCGGGGTAATCGCCCACGAACTGACCCACATCAAAAACCGCGATACGCTCACTCAGGCGGTAGCGGCGACCATTGGGGGGGCAATTTCGGCGATCGCTCAATTTGCGACTTATGCGATGTGGTTTGGAGGAGGTTCACGCAATAATAATCAGGGTAATCCCATTGGTATTTTGTTAACGGTGATGCTTGCTCCGATCTCGGCGACGGTGATTCAAATGGCGATTTCCCGAACCCGAGAATATTCTGCCGATGCGGGGGCGGCAAAATTAACCCAAAATCCGAGAGGACTCGCCCGGGCGCTGCAACGATTAGATAGTATGGCGCGACAGGTTCCCCTCAGAGCCAACCCGTCTTTTGAACCGCTTTTGATTATGAATGGATTTTCGGGTCAAAAAATGGCGAATTTGTTCTCGACTCATCCTTCGACTGAAGCTCGGGTACAAGCGTTATTGAAGATTGAGCAAGAAATGTCTAGTTTGCCATCTGATTCGCTCTCAGGTTAAAGTTAAAACGGATTTGATTATTGATGGCGGCTCGTATATTCTGAAACGATAGAAAGTATCGCAAAACGATACGATACAATAGGTAAAAAGGTTTACTTTTTCCCGAATTAACTAAGATAAAACAGAAAGAGAGATTGATCAACCGACTGAGGATAAATAATGACTGAAGAACAAAATGTACCGAAAGAGTCTGCTTTGGTCGAAACCCCTTCTACTCAAGTGACTTCTACTTCGGAATCTTCCGGGACTCAACCCCAGAAAGAAACAGAAGCTTTACTCGAAGCGATTCAGAATTTGGTCAAAGTTGAACTGCAAACCGCAGCCGAAATCAATCGTGATGCTTATGCTGAAGCGGTGAAAAATGTTAGACAGAGTATTGAGCAGATTCGATTGATTGATAAAGATCAAATTGAGTCCTCTTTCAAACAATTTGAGACGGATGCAGAAAGCAACTTTCAAGGAATTGTGAAAGATTTATCCGATTTAGGTGAACGCTTAACCAAAGCCACTCAAGCCTTTTGGGATATATTAACGGCTTCGGATGACTCTAAATCCAAATAAATCTAAATCTACATCCGCTTAACGGTGAGATAAAAAAGCCCGGTTTCTCAATGAAATCGGGTTTTTAGTGAAGTATTCAATTGGAAAAAATTAGTTTATTGTCGAACCATTTCCTCTCTAGAGACTCGACATCCAGTATTGAAAATACTTGCACCACATTCAAGCGGAAAAACTTTCTGTTCCATCTTGGCACTACAACTAACGTAACCATTATCATCGGTATCGCGCATCATACAATCAATCGCTTCCGCGCCAGACTCAGAAGACCATGTTCTTAAACCCATCATGGCGATGGTGTGAGGATAATAGAATATAAAAAGACCCACACCCACTGCAATGATCCCTGCTAAAACTAAACCCAGTTTAAACTTCCAACTGTTGAGAAATCCTCCAACTCCACCAGTATTATCAGGGGGTGTAGAAGGACGAGCCGGGGGGACTGTGGGGGCTGTCGTTTTAGTTTCGGCGACTGTTTCAATCTTTTTTGTGCTTTCGGGTTGAACTTCTGACATAAAATAGCTCCTCTGTATTTTTTAATCTAACGAATCTCTACAATTTTTTAGTTAAAATTCCACATGGTTTCCCAACTGTAATCTTAGTGGAACTTTTCTCAACTTACATCCGCTCTAGGACAGAGATGCCCAACAGGGATAATCCTAATTTTAACGTGCGTGCGGTCAAATCGCATAGCCCTAAACGAGAGATTCGTTGAGCGTCTTCTGCTTTCAACACGGGACATTGATCATAAAATTGATTAAACTTTTGACTGAGTTCAAATAAATATTGACACAAACGGTTCGGAAGCAACTCTGTCGCCACCGTTGCAATCACTTCATTTAACTGTAATAAATGCTTGGCTAAAGTCAATTCTGCATCTTCTTGAAGCTGCATTTTTGCCTCGGTTCCTACTTGTTTAAAGTCTATTTCTCCTTTGCGACGAATCCCTTGAATTCTCACATAAGCATAGAGTAAATAAGGAGCCGTATTTCCTTGCAGAGAAAGCATTTTATCAAAACTAAAGACATAGTTACTGGTGCGATTTTGGCTGAGATCCGCATATTTTACCGCACTCATTCCCACTATTTGCGCTACGTTTTCAATAAACTCTTTTGACTCCGTTCTTTCTTCTTCTTTGAGTCGCATTTCCAAATCTTTTCTAGCACGATTAATCGCCTCATCTAACAAATCTCGCAGCCTAACCGTTTCCCCAGAACGAGTTTTTAACTTCTTGCCATCTTCCCCTAAAACTAACCCAAAGGGAACATGAACAACATCCACATCATCGGGTATCCAACCTGCTTTTCTCGCCACCTGCCAAACTTGAGTAAAATGATTAGCTTGACCGGAATCAGTCACATAAATCATTCGATCTGCTTTGTCAATATTAATCCGATATCGTAGCGCCGCTAAATCAGTTGTCGCATAATTGTATCCGCCATCAGACTTCTGTACAATTAACGGTAACGCCTCTCCTTCTTTATTTTGAAATCCGTCTAAAAAGACACATTTCGCGCCTTGATTTTCTTCGAGTAACCCCGTTTTCTCTAAATCTTTCACAACTTCGGATAAGAACGAATTGTAAAACGATTCTCCTCGTTCTTCGAGTTGAATATCTAATAAATCATAAATGACTTGAAATTCTCGTCGAGATTGTTCACATAAAATAGCCCAAGCCCGACGACTATCTTCAGCCCCCGCTTGTAACTTCACCACTTCTTGGCGAGAGGCTTCTTTAAACTCGTTGTCTTCATCAAAGCGAACTTTGGCTTTGCGGTAAAAAGCGACTAAATCTCCGATATCTAACGCATCGGCTGTGGTTAACGCTTCGGGATAAACTTCTCGTAAATAAGTAATTAACATTCCAAATTGCGTTCCCCAATCTCCCACATGATTGAGACGCAAAACATCATTATCAAGAAACTCCAAAACCCTCGCTATCGAATCACCAATAATCGTCGATCGCAAATGGCCGACGTGCATTTCTTTGGCAATATTAGGGCTAGAAAAATCAACAATTACCTTTTGCGGATTGTCAACCGTTGGAATTCCTAAGCGTTCATCGGTTAAAATAGTATTTAGTTGAGCTTCTAAATATTCCGGTTTTAGACGGAGATTAATAAATCCTGGCCCGGCAATTTCTGGCGGTTCACACAGATCACCGATCTCTAATTGTTCTATAATTTGAGTGGCGATCGCCCGGGGATTACTTTTCAAAGCCTTTGTCAGAGACATCGCTACATTACATTGATAATCCCCAAATTTAGGATTACTCGTCGGAACCAACATCGGATCAGTTCCCGCCATTTCCTGACCAAACGCAGCGACAATCGCGTGATCAAATTTAGCTCTTAAGTGTTCGACGGTAGAAGGCATGGGAAAGGATCAAGTTTTGATAGGGGATTACCAGTTCTTATCATAAAGGAATCTTACTCCAAATCGCTGATCAATCTCAGGGGAGGAAGCGACGCATTTGATGAATGAGATGATCAAAATAAGGGGCGATTGTTTGGGGATCAGTGACAGGTAAACGTTTTAAACTGGCAGTTTTCAAGCCTTCTAGCCCAGAAACCATCGCCTGTAGCGGCACATTTAATTCTTGATACAGCAATTCCATATAATGGAGTCCTTCTGCACTGGTGTATTCAGTTTGGCCTCCAGCTATCCCGTAGGTGATACTGCGGAGAAAATGCCAAAAATCCCGCCAGCAAGCCTTAGCACGTTCTGGAGGATAAAGATCGCCCCCTGGATCGGTAATCCCCGGATATTGGGCTAAAAGGGTTTCACGGCTTTCGGTGACGATAGTATTCGCCTGATCGCGCAGCAAACGAACCACACCAACTCGGGCTAGGGCGGCGGATTTTTCGGCTTCGGGGAAGGTTCCGAAGGTAGCGACTAACTGATCGAGATCGGTATCGCTGGGGTAACGTCCTTCATCGTCTGCGGCTTGAAACATCGCAACAGTCGCCGGAGGATAGGTTGATTCCCAATTCGCAAAGCTAACAATTCGGGCTTTGGGAATGAGTTGTTTGGCTCGTTCGGTGAGCATAATTTTTCTGGTGTTGAAATCCTATTCCAGATTATCAGATCTTTATTCTTTCTAGAAAAGCTAATTGATTGTGCTGGAGGTGAAGTCTAGTCACAGTTAGATTCCGGAAAGTTTAAGAAAATTAACACTTTATTCCGTGAATCTACCAATACTATAATCAGAACGCTATGATAACTTTGAATCAAGCAGGACTATTAACAAAAGGTAGAAAGATAATGAATTCCCTAAATACAAAAGAAAATTTAAAAACATTAGAAACAGTAGCCCCTGATACATCAAAAGCAATGGAAAACTCTAACTTAACAATGATGAGTAGCTTAGGAGTTGTCGGTGGATTTGGAAGTGCTGCAATCAATACACCGATGACGGTTGCCGGGGCAGTCGTGTGTGTGGCAGCTTATGGTGCGAAAAAAGCGATTCAAGAAAAAGACAGTTGCGCTCTGATTTCAGTGGCGGGCGGTGCATTTACAGGCGTAGGTATTTCGGCAATTTTAAGCGGGATGAGCTTGGTTGTTGCCGAAACGGCAGTCGGTATCAGTATGGCGCCGGTGGTTGCCGCAGGTGCGACAATTGGACTCGCCAGTTATGGTTTAACAAGATTGGTTCAACGAGTGATGACCCTTCAATTTTCTTATCCTTTCCCTTCTAAAAGTACGATTGTTATTCCCGTGCGTTCTAAACTTTAAGCCGATCTTTGAGTTAAATTCGTTAAGTTTAACCTTTTCAACAGGGTGTCTTTTCTTGGAGATAAAATCTTTAAAATCAGGCGATTGCTTCCCGTTTCCACTTCCTTCTCAACCTAAACCCCGAAAAAAATATTACAAATTGTTAAGCAGTGGGTTGAGTTCTCCGTATATTTACTGAGGGACTCAGAGAAGGACAGATACGCCCATTTGACTCAGCATAACAGTCAAATATTAGTTAAATGGGTTAGTGATGCTCAAAGATATCTTTATAATGCAATAAATCTAAGGTGACAATAGTCGGTAGACAATCAAAGCAATTTTGAGCTAAATCTAAGCGTTCTTCTCGTTCTAACATCATTACCAGTTTTTGCTGAACATTCAACAAATATCGCACATCATTGGCTGCATAATTGAGTTGGTCTTCGGAAAGATTCCCTACATTTCCCCAGTCTGAGCTTTGAGAAGATTTATCGAGTTCGACTTGTTCGAGTTCTTGAACCAGTTCCTTTAAGCCATGTTTTCCGGTGTAGGTTCGAGCTAACTTACTGGCAATTTTTGTACAAAAAACCGGATTGACATCAATATCTAAATAATACAGCAGTGTTGCCATATCAAACCGAGCAAAGTGAAAAACTTTCAGCGTGTTACTCGCTTCTAACAGCTTTTTTAAATGAGGGGCTTCTGTTTGATCTTTGGCAATTTTAACCGCCGTTACTTGACCTTTGGGATCACAAAGCTGCACCAAACACAAGCGATCACGCCAGGGAAGTAAACCCATTGTCTCCGTATCAACAGCTAACCGATCCGCCGTCAAATAACTTGATAGAATGTCTTCTGAAATATCGCGATCGCAAACTTGAAAATTACTCATAAGGAAAAGAAAATTAAACTCTAAATTGGATCACCGACTCTGAACAAAAATCTGAGTAAAATAATACTCTCCCTTTGTATTTATGGCAATCCCAATCCCAGTTAAATTAAAATTTCCTTCTATATTGCGACGATGACCCTCGCTATTGATCCAGCCTTCGACTACTCTTTCACCTGGATTAGCATATCCCGAATTATACCCTACATTTTCGGCAATCCTCCGATAAGGAATCATCTCGCCAATCGCCTGAAATCGTTGTTGTGATCCCGCATGGCTAAATTCGACTTGTCCACTCGCCATCGCCTCACTATGCTGCTTTGCTTCGGAGCTAATACGCGGATCAAGTTTGAGGGGGGGTAAGTTTTTTGAGGCGCGATATTCATTCACTAGCTGATGAACAGACTGTTTTATCTCATCGAGATTCGAGGCATTCTGGGCGACAGGAAAAGAGGACATTTGAGGAATAGAGAATGAAGGAGTAATGGGGGTTTGAAAACCACGTTTATTCAAAAATAACACAATTATTGCAATTGCGGGAAGGGCAAAAGGAAGAATATGCGATCGCTGCTTGGACATTTGTTGGGTTTAGAAAAATCAATTCTATTCTCTATTTTAATTATTTTTGAGCAGATAGGGTTGTGATGCTATTATTCGAGGTGTACTCAGAGAGGATTAGAAAACACCATCCAGACTGATTTATCTTATTAAATTTTCACTTTTAAATTGCTCAGACTGTTTGGAAATAAACTAATTATTTTGCTGATAAACAAGAAGAATTAGCTGAATTTAAACCTGGTTTTATATTGAATAAAGCCCGCAATTCATCAAACATGGTAAGATCACGAACAAATCCTAAACCGCGTAGTGATTAACAAGAGTTGCATTTAGCTATTTTATGAGTAATTCTAGCCGGAAGAAAAAAACAATATTGTTTCTAGCTGCCAATCCCAAACAGACACAGAGTTTGCGGCTAGATCAAGAAATGAAAGAGATTCAACAAGGATTAGAAAGAGCCAAAAAACGCAGCCAATTTAACTTAGAGTATCGCTTGGCTGTTACCGCCAGAGAAATGCAACGGGCGGTGTTAGATTTAAAACCCCAATTTGTACATTTTTCCGGGCATGGTGCGGGAGAACAGGGATTAGTTTTAGAAGATGAAGTTGGGCAAATACAGTTTGTAAGTGCTAAGGGATTAGCAAGTTTATTTGAGTTATTTCAAAACCAAGTTGAATGTGTTGTTCTAAATGCTTGTTATTCAGAACTACAAGCTAAGGCAATTGTCCGTCATATTGACTATGTGATTGGCATGAAGCAGCAAGTTGGAGATCCAGCCGCCCAAGCATTTGCAATCGGATTTTATGATGCGTTAGGCAATGGAGAAAATATTGAATTTGCCTACAAATATGGGTGTACAAGTATCAGCATGGCGGGAATTCCTGAAGAACTGACTCCAGTGATTAGAAGAAAATCAGATGAATCAAACGCCGAAGATATTGAGGAAATAGAAGAAGATTCAACGCCCGAAAATACAGTGATAGAAAATCCCCGTTCCTCTGAAACCTCTACTCTTTCACTGAATGAATTAGAGAACCCAGAAGGTTCGGTGAGTCTAGATTCTCCATTTTATATCGAACGTCCCCCCATAGAATCAGACTGCTATGAAACTATCCTAAAACCGGGAGCATTAATTAGAATAAAAGCACCCCGACAGATGGGAAAAACCTCTCTAATGCAGCGCATTCTTAATCACAGCAAACAAAACGAATACCAAACCGCCTATCTAAATTTTCAGTCAGCCGATAGCGAATTTTTAAGCAATATTGATGATTTTTTGCGGTGGTTTTGTGGAATGATCACAGAAGAATTAGAACTCGAAGATCGCCTAGAAGACTTGTGGAAAGGTAATCTCGGAAGTAAAAATAAATGTAATAACTATTTTCGCCGTTATCTTCTTAAAGCCATCAATCAACCTTTAACGTTAGGGTTAGATGAAGTCGATCAGGTGTTTCAACACTTAGAAATTGCTCAATAATTCTTTAGTTTGCTACGAGTTTGGCACGAAAACGGCAAAAACCAACCCGACTGGAAAAAACTCCGTTTAGTGATTGCTCATTCCAAAGAAGTTTATATTCCGCTTAATATCAATCAATCGCCTTTTAACGTTGGTTTACCGATAGAGTTACCCGAATTAACCTTTGAACAAATTAGCGAGTTAGTCAAAAGACACGGGTTAAACTGGTCGGTGCGGGAGGTAAACTCGTTAATGGAAATGGTAGACGGACACCCGTATTTGGTCAGAAAAGCACTCTATGAAATGACACGCCATCAGTTAAGTTTTGCCGAATTTATCGAAACCGCACCCACCCAAAGCGGAATCTACAACGATCATTTACGGCGCCATTTGTTGAACTTGCAAGCGAATGAAAAGTTAGCCGAAGCAATGCAGGAAGTTGTCTCCAAAAATGAACCCATTCGACTCGAAGAAAGTCAAGCCTTTCAACTGCGAAGTATGGGTTTAATTAAACGGGTGGGAAATGATGTGGTTCCCCTTTGTAATCTCTATCGTCTGTATTTTAGCGATCGCTTTGGGGAATAATATGACTTGCCAAAAACCCGGTAAATTCTGCAAAATCGGGTTTTTATTCCAACTGTTCCTTGATGAAATATAAACAGCAATAGATGCGGGTATATAGGTTACTTATGGGAAACATACATTTAGATCGAAGCAGCCCCTACAGTAATATTATCAATTATTTATAGCAACAAGTATTTAAATATTTTATCAAATATATTTAAAACAAATTATTGGCTAATAGCCACCGGAATGTTAAGATAAGTGGAGTCGAATCGAAGCGCGATAATTGTTAAGCAAAGCAACTTTATAAAGTTCGGGGAATCCCCGAAGTTAAATCATTTCCCCCACGGCTTAAACCCAATACTGAAGAAGCATTCAGCCTTTAAATTCTTGATTTGCTTAGGTGCAGTAAGTCGGAATATCCTCGAGAAAACATCTCTAAAAAATGGTGATGTTAATATTAGTGTCGCTCATTTAAGCGACAAAACCTCTAACTCAATGACCACAGGAAGGAAAACTCATGTCTCAAACTTTTGCCATCAAAACAATCAAAGCAGGTGACACTTTATTCAAAATCGCTGAACAATTTTATGGTGATCGAAATTTATGGACTAAAATTGCTGCGGCTAATGGTAATATTTTACCGGAAAATTTGGAACCGGGTCAATATATTACGATTCCAAGTTAAGAATAATCCCCCTAAATCCCCCTTAGAAAAGGGGACTTGAACTTCAATTCGCCCCGAAGATCGGGGGACTTTAATCGCTCTTTTCCCCCCTTTCAAAGCAGGGCTAGAGGGAATCAGAAGTCAGAAGTCGGAAGTCATAAGTTTTATTAAAACTTTTTTTAACAGAATTAATCCATTGAATATGGTAAAATTGTTAACCAACCGGACTTCATCGAATGAGTGATTCATCTGAGTCGAATTTTAGCTATCAGGTGGGTGGGAGTCTACCCCCAGACGCCCCAACCTATGTAAAAAGACAAGCCGATGAACGCTTTTATCAGAGACTCAAAACGGGTGATTTTTGCTATGTTTTTAACTGTCGCCAGATGGGAAAATCTAGCTTAAGAGTGCGGACAATGCAGCGACTCCAAAGCGAAGATGTTGCTTGTGTGGCGATCGATATTACCGGAATTGGAACATTTGATATTACGCCGGAACAGTGGTATTTGAGCGTGATTGATGCGATAATCGATAGTTTAGACCTCTACGAAATCTTTGATTTAGAGGAATGGTGGGAAAGTCTCAATTCTCTGTCTATTATCCGCAGATTTAGTAAATTTTTTAGCGATAAACTCTTACAACTTATTTCTCAAAATATAGTTATTTTTATTGACGAAATTGATAGTATTCTCAGTTTACCTTTTAATATAGATGACTTTTTTGCCGTTATTCGAGACTGCTACAACAAACGCGCCGACGAACCCATTTATAAACGTCTAACCTTTGCGTTATTGGGCGTCACAACACCCTCTGATTTAATCCAAGACCAACGACGAACCCCGTTTAATATTGGTCACGCGATCGAACTCAACGGCTTTCAACTTCACGAAGCCGAACCGCTAAAAAATGGGTTTATTTCTTTCACTAAAAATCCCCAAGCGGCGTTAGAAGCGGTGTTGTCTTGGACGAACGGACAACCCTTTTTAACCCAGAAAGTTTGTAAATTGATTCGGGAAAGTTCAACCGAAATAACACCCGGAAATGAGGCTAACTGGGTGGCGAAATTAGTCCAAAATAAAGTCATTAATCAGTGGGAATCTCAAGACAATCCCGAACATTTAAGAACCCTACGCGATCGCCTGTTGAAAGCCTCTGAAGATCGCACCGGACGTTTATTAGGACTCTATCAACAAATCCTACAAAACAAAGAAATTCCCGCCGATAATAGCCCCGAACAAATGATATTGAGACTGACGGGGTTAGTCGTGCAAACACAGGGTAAACTACAAGTTTATAACTCGGTTTATCGGGCGGTTTTTAACTCCAATTGGGTAGAAGAACAACTGGCAAAATTACGACCCTACGCAGAAGCCATTAACGCTTGGGAAAAATCCGGTCGAACCGATGAGTCCCGGTTGTTGAAAGGGGAAGCGTTAACCGAGGCGAAAACCTGGGCTACCGGAAAAAGTTTGAGCGACCAAGATTATCAGTATTTGGCAGCCAGCGAACAACTGGATAAACGAGAAATTCAGGCAACATTAGCCGCAGAAAAACAGGCCAATCAGATTTTAAAACAAGCCAAAAAACGCGCTTCTCTTATTTCTTTGATTACGATAGGAATATTGGGTTTAACTTCAGCGATAGCGGGTCTATATCTCAAACAAGCCTATGACAATCTCAACTTAGCAGAAGCTCGTCTCACCAGTGCGAATGCAAAGGAATTACTCTCCTCTAAGCAAGGACTTAAATCAATTTTAGAAGCACTGAAAGCAAGCCAAGACCTAAAAAAAGTACCGACTTCTCTGTGGTCAGAAGTGAATACAGAGGGGAAAGTGATGTCAGTCCTTCACGAAGTTCTCGATCAACCCCAAGAGCAGAATAGCATTAACGGGCATGAGAGTTATGTCAACGCTGTGGCATTTAGCCCCAACGGGGAATTGATTGCCTCTGCGAGTAGGGACAACACGGTGAAGTTGTGGAACGTTCATCTCGATGACCTGATCGCAGAAGCTTGTACAGTCGTGAGTGACTACCTGAAAAATAACCCCAATGTCACCGAAGAAGACCGGCGTCTTTGTGGGGTAGAAGCTTCGGCAACGGCTTGGTTTTTGCAGGGCGAACAGTCAGCAGGAAAAGGTAATATTGATGAAGCGGTTGATCGGTTTAAACAGGCCGAAAAACTTGACTCGAACTTTAGTTTAAATTTAGCCGCAGCGAGTTTAGTGAGAAGTGGAAAGTCCTTAGCAGGAAGGGATGTTGATACGGCGATTTTAGCGTTTCAAACGGCGTTAGAATTTGACCCCAGTTTAACGTTTAACCCGGAGAATAAAGCCAATGCGATTGCTTCGTTTTCGGAAGGAAGGGATTTAGCAGGAAATGGTAAAATAGACGAGGCATTAGCTCAGTTTGAAAAGGCTCAAAAATTAGATGCAGATTTAAAAATAGATGCTTCGTCTTGGTATACACTTTGTTGGAATGGTAGCCTGAATAAACAAGCGGAAAAGGTGATGTTTGCTTGTGAAAATGCCGTTAAACTCGCGCCTAAAGATGAAGATTATATCAATAGTCGGGGTATAGCCAGGGCGTTAACGGGGGATTTTGACGGGGCGATTAAGGATTTTGAAATGTTCGTTGAATGGACGAATGATGAGGAGAATAAAGCACAGCGAAAAGGTTGGATAGAGTCGCTGAAAAAGGGTGAAAATCCGTTTACCGATGAGGTGTTGAAGGGGTTGCGTTGACCTCTCCCCCAACCCCTCTCCTAGAAGCAGGGCCGTGCGCGTTAAGGCCCTAAAACTTGATTTGTGGGGGGGTGGGGAGGTAGGGAGGTAGGGAGGCGCGGGACGATTTTTATTAATAAAAAGCTATTTTTCCTAGGAAAAAACTCCTCTCCCGGTCCACCCCCGGAACCCTT
>Ga0207419_1001013_pt1 | contig 22759 bp, 16 predicted proteins | sample ElkSloMetagenome_4_FD_184723 | JGI IMG/M metagenome (GOLD analysis project Ga0207419, IMG submission 184723) | Hot spring microbial communities from Elkhorn Slough, Monterey Bay, USA - MD2A (version 2) | ecosystem: Environmental > Aquatic > Marine > Intertidal zone > Estuary: Microbial mat ... | reverse complement strand
ACCCTGCCGGAGGCGGTATCCTCTTTCAGGGAAGGAATCACGTAAGCCCGGTTATTTGAACGGTATTGCCCCATGACCAACCCGTTTCAGACAGTCTCTCAGGAGTCCCGGCTTATGAAGTTTGAAAAGTTAATCTAGACATCATTGATCGAGAGTCCCGGCTTCAGTCGGACGGGGTGTTCCCCGCAGTATGCCGCGGCCCCGACAGGCATTCACCTGCGAAAGCCGGGACTCCCGTGCAGCACATATCCAGACTATGTTTGGCAAGTTTCTCAGTCGGTTTTTTATCCACACCACGACCTGAAGTGAATGCTGCCGGACCAGACAGGTCTACAAAGACCTGTCTGGGTTTTTTCTACCTACAATGCCGCCAGGCGTTCGCGCAGCCGTTCCACTGCGGCCTGTGCTGCAACTAGACCATCCCGCTCACGCTGCACGACCGCCTCGGGTGCCTTGTTGACGAAGTTGGCGTTGGCGAGCCGAGATTCACGCCGGGCAATGTCGGCTTCGGCCGCTTCCAGTTCCTTTGTCAGGCGCGCCCGTTCCGCCTCCAGATCGACCAGTCCGGCCAGGGGCAGGAAGACCTCGATTGCGCCGAGCACCAGCGTTGCCACCTGCTGCGGCTTCTCCGGCAGTTCCGCCGTAAAGGTGAGACTCTCCGCGCCAACGCGGGCCAGTCGGCTGATCAGCGGTGCCTGCGCGTGCAGAGTGGCTGTCTGGGAGCCGCCCACGACGGTTGCGGTGATCCAGCGCGCGGGTTCGACCTTGTATTCGTTCCGCACGTTGCGGATGCCGACGATCAAGGTTTGCAGCAGGTTGAAATCTGCCTCGGCCTGGTTATCCAGCAGGGCGGGGTTGGCCTGCGGGTAGTCCGCAATCATCACCGAGGTGGGGCGTTGCGGAGCGCGGGCTGTCAGGTATTGCCAGACCTCCTCGGTGACGAAGGGCATGAAGGGGTGCAGCAGGCGCAGGCTGCCCTCCAGCACGGAGTAAAGCACCTGCCGTGTCACCGCGCATGTCTGCACATCGCCCTCCAGTTGCACCTTGGATGCCTCAACATACCAGTCGGCAAACTCACTCCAGAGGAAGTCGTGGATCTGACGGCCCGCTTCGCCAAAATTGAAACTCTCCATCAAGCGGCTGACATCGCCCGCCAGTCGGTTGTAGCGCGAGAGAATCCAGCGGTCGGCCAGGGTGTAGGTGGGGGCGTCCGCCGGCGGTTGCGGTTGCCACGCTTCCAGGTTGGAGATCACAAAGCGGGTCATGTTCCAGACTTTGTTGGCAAAGTTGCGCGCTGCCTCAATCCGCTGCGGGTTCAGGTTGAGATCCTGCCCCGGCGTGCCGCTGGTGACGAGCGTGAAGCGCAACGCATCAGCCCCATACTGGTCCACCATCTGCAGCGGGTTGACCACATTCCCGGTGCTTTTGCTCATCTTGCGGCCATGCTCATCGCGCACCAGGCCGTGCAGATAGATCGTGTGGAACGGCTCCTGCCCGGTCAGGTAACAGCCCATCATCATCATGCGCGCCACCCAGAAAAAGAGGATGTCGTAGCCGGTTTCCATCACGCTGGTAGGATAGAAGGTGCGCAGGTCGGCAGTGTCTTCCGGCCAGCCGAGTGTACTGAAGGGCCAGAGCCCGCTGCTAAACCAGGTATCCAGCACATCCGGGTCTTGCCTGGCACCCTCCGGGATCGGCTCATCGGGGCCGGGCACAATCATCTGACCGTCGGGCAGGTACCAGACGGGGATGCGATGGCCCCACCAGAGCTGGCGACTGATGCACCAGTCTTCGATATTTTCCAGCCAGTGAAAGTAGACCTTCTCAAAGCGTTCGGGCACGATGCGTGTGCGGCCTTCGCGCACGGCTGCCAGGGCCATGTCCGCCAGCGGGCGCATGCGCACAAACCACTGCTCGCTCAACAATGGCTCGACCACCTCGCCACCGCGCTGGCTGATGCCCACGCTCATGGTGTGCGGCGTAGTCTGCACCAGCAGCCCTTCCCGTTCAATATCCGCCAGCAGCGCCTTACGTCCCGCAAAGCGATCCATTCCGGCGTAGGGTCCGGCTTCGACGTTGAGAGTGGCATCCGGGTTCATGATGTTGATCATCGGCAGGCTGTGGCGCTTGCCGATCTCGTAGTCATTCGGGTCGTGCGCGGGGGTGATCTTCACCGCGCCGCTACCAAACTCCTTATCCACATACTCATCGGCGATTATCGGGATGGTGCGCCCGATGGCGGGCAGCCGCACGGAGCGCCCGATCAGATGGGTGTAGCGCTCGTCCTCCGGGTTGACGGCCACCGCCGTATCGCCCAGGATGGTTTCCGGGCGGGTGGTGGCGACAGTGATATAGTCGGTTGCGCCCGCCGCCCAGTTGCCGCTGCCCCAGGGCTGTTGCGGGTCCGACTGCGACGCCACCAGCGGGTAGCGCACATACCAGAGGTTCGCCTGGCGCGTTTCATACTCCACCTCCAGGTCGCTGACGGCGGTGCCCAGGCGGGGCGACCAGTTGACCAGGTAGGTGCCCCGGTAGATCAGGCCGTCGTCGTAGAGCCGCTTGAAGGCAGTATGCACAGCACGGCTCAACCCCTCGTCCAGGGTGAAGCGCTCGCGGTCCCAGTCGCAGCTCACGCCGAGCCGTCGATGCTGGTTGGCGATCTTACCGTCGTAGGTCTCTTTCCACTCCCAGGTCCGGCGCAAGAACTCTTCGCGGCCCACGGCCTTGCGGCTGCTGCCCTCGCGCTCGAGTTGCTTCTCGACCTGGATCTGGGTGGCGATGCCGGCGTGGTCGGTGCCGGGCACCCAGAGCGCTTTGTAGCCCTGCATGCGCCGCCGGCGGATCATCAGATCTTCGACGGCGGCGGTCAGGGCATGGCCGGTATGCAGTTCGCCGGTCACATTCGGTGGCGGCATACTGATGACAAACGGGGGCAGCGGCGCGTCGTCGCGGGGCTTGAAGAAGTTGCTGCGCTCCCACCAGGCATAGAGGCGCTGCTCAACCTGGTGTGGCTCGTAAGCCTTCTCCATTTCGGCCGGGCGTGCCGGCGCTTGATTGTCGGGTGGCGTATCCGCCGGTGTATTGGTTGTCATATGTGTCCTTTTTAATCCGAAGTCCGAAGTCTGTAATCCGAAGTCCGAAGTCCGAAGTCCCTATTCAGGCACTAAAAAGCCCACCCGTCCCCAGGGACGAGCGGGCATGAATAACCGCACGCGGTACCACCTTGGTTTAGCAACAACTTTAGAGAACAAAGAACAAATGACAAAGAACAAAAATCGAGAACAGCGACACCTGTTTGTTTTCCTTTGTTCTCTGTTTGCTTTTGTTCTTTGTTCTAGGCGAGTTGTGCCCTCGTTAGCGCGATAACGGGCGCGACCGGGTAGCCTTACGCAAGCGGGGCTCTTCGGGCTACCGGCTCACAGGCGACCTTCGGCACCGGCTCTCCTGGGGTGGGCTTCCAGCCAATGGCCCACCGTCTCTGTCAGGGCGGAGGTGCCTACTCCTCCTGCTCAACGCTTTCTGGCATATCTGCCGGGTTTTCCGCTCCGATTATAACAAGTCTGGCAGCGTTTTTCAAGTGCCCGGCAGCGTTTCTGCGGTTTTAACCGCCCCCGCCATCCTCCGTAACAAACGGAGTCGCCTCCGCGACGGCCGAGAGGTCGGACCACTTTGTACTCAGGAAGGTCTTTGCCTGGTCAAGCCGCTGGATATTGCGGGGGTTTCGGGCGTGGGCAGTTCTCAGAGACTGTCTGAGAAGGGTTGGTCATGGGGCGACGGCCCCGGCGCGGGAGTCCCGGCTTCAGCCGGTGTGTGGCCGGAACCGGCTGAAGCCGGGACTCCTGGGGCGCGGTCCGGTGTCGCAGGGCACTCAGCATGCCGTGTGACCGCCGCGAATCAGCTTTTCAGACAGTCTCTCAGTTCGTCATTCCGGGGGTTGACAAAGTGTCAAAATTACACTATACTTAGTGTCAATGAAACACTAAATCATTGCCCGATGGATACAAACGGAGGAGGCGCGCATGCATGCCGGGTTTCGGATTGCAGGGGGCTCGGTGCCGGGCCGCGATCATCTGGGTCGGGGACGGCTGCTGGTCGGGCGGAACAACCAGGATGCCGCTGGCTGGTGGGGCACGCCGCAGGTGCTGGTGGCACTGGTCGCGGATGGCTGCGGCGCGGGGGCGCACTCCGAGGTTGGCGCACACCTGTGTGTGCGTCTGCTGCTGGCGAGTCTGCGGCGGCAGTTCGATCCACTTCCGGCAGCGTTGGCGACGGACGGGGAGGCGATCACGGCGCTGCTGGCAACGGTGCATGCCGAGGTTCTCGCGCAACTGAGCCACCTGGCGGCGCAGATGGGGGAATGTCCCGATCAGACCATCCGCGATCTGTTGCTCTGCACGCTGCTGGGTACGCTGATCACCCCCACGCAGACGGTGGTCTTTGCCATTGGTGACGGCGTCTACATCCTGAATGGGCAGGTGACGCGCATCGGTCCCTTCGCGGGCAATGCGCCGCCCTACCTGGCCTATGCCCTGCCTGGCGCGGCTGCCTGTCCGCCCGATCTGGCAGATGCAGCACGGCAGTTTCAGATTCTGACCGCAGTGCCAACCGCGCAGGTGGAGTCGCTGCTACTGGCAACCGATGGTCTGCTCGATCTGATTGAGCGGGCCGGGGAGCCGTTGCCGGGTAGGGCGGAACTGCTGGGGTCAGTGGCGCAGTTCTGGGAAAACGCGCGCTATCTGGATAACCCCGATGCCATCCGGCGGCGGCTGGCGCTGGCTAACAGCCAGGCGTTGCGGCCCGACGGCCGGGTTGTGCCGGGACTACTGCCGGACGACACCACGCTGCTGGTGATGCGCCGCGATCAGGCGGAGGGAGGTGCTACATGAGCCGGGTCTACCTCAACGGCAAGCGGGTGACGCTGACACCGCAGCAGGCCATCGGCAAGGGCGGTGAGGCGGATGTCTACCGCTACGGCGATAGCGCGCTCAAGCTCTGGAAGACGCCGGAGCATCCCGATCTGCAGGGGCTGCCGGCGGCGCAGGCCGCCGCCGAACAGCGGTTGGAACTCTACCAGGAGAAGCTGCCGGCCTTCCCGCCATCCCTGCCCGCGCGGGTGATTGCGCCGCAGGCATGGGCCACCGACCGGACGGGCCGCCGCATCCTGGGCTATACAATGCCTCTGGTGGAGCCGTCCGAACCGCTCTACCGCTATGCCGACCGCACATTTCGGGCGCAGGGCATTGACCAGGCGCGGGTGCAGCAGATCCTGCTCGATCTGGCTGACACGCTGACCGCGCTGCACCGGCAGGGCGTGGTGGTGGGCGATCTGAACGACCTGAACATCCTGGTGCAGGCAGACCAGGCGTATCTGATCGATGCCGACAGCTTCCAGTTTGGCGCGTTTCCCTGCCCGGTCTTCACCGTGCGCTTTCTCGATCCGCTGGTGTGCGATCCGCAGGCCACGGCCCTGGTTCCGGTGCAGCCCTTCACGCCCGATACGGACTGGTATGCCTTTGCGGTGCTGCTGATGCAGGTGTTGCTGTTTGTGGGACCATACGGCGGCGTCTATCGTCCGCGTGATCCGGCGCAGCGCCTGCCGGAGGCTACCCGCCCGCTGCGGCGCATTACGCTGTTTCACCCGGAGGTGCGCTACCCGAAGCCGGCGCGCCCCTACCAGGTTTTGCCCGACGATTTGCTGCACTACCTGCAGGGCGTCTTTATGCATGACCGGCGCGGTCCCTTCCCGCGTCACCTGCTGGAGGATCTGCGTTGGAGCAGTTGCCCCACCTGCGGGCAGGAGCATGCGCATGCCGTCTGCCCGCTCTGCACGCCGACGGTGGTCGTGCCGGCGGTATCACCAACGATCACGCGCGGCCGCCTGACCATCGCGCAGCTCTTCACGACAGAGGGACAGATCGTGTATGCGACCGCTCAGGATGGGCAACTGCGCCGGCTGGCCTACGAGCGCGGCGCTTTCCGGCGCGAAACCGGGGCGCTGGTTCTGCAGGGCGAACCCTCCCCTGCGCTAACCTTTGGGCTGGCCGGAGAACGCACGCTGGTGGCAAGCCAGGGGCAACTGGTGGCGCTCCTCGCCGGGCAATCACTGTTCCGGGTGGCGGTGGACCTCTGCGGGACGCGGCCTGCGTTTGCCGCCAATGCCCGGCATGTCTACTGGGTGGAGGGCGGCCAACTGCTGCGGGATGGGCCGGCCGGCGCGGAGCATATCGGCGATGTGCTGGCGGGGCAGACGCGCATCTGGGTGGGCGCGCAGTTTGGCTTTGGCTTCTATCGGGCGGGCGCGCTGAGTGTGGCGTTCCTGTTTGACGCCGAGCAGCGCGGGATCAACGACACGGTTGCGCTGCCACGCCTGCAGGGGCAACTGCTCGATGCGCGTTGCAGCTTTGCGGCGGAGCAGTGCTGGTTCTTCACGACCACGCAGGAACAGGGGCAGACCATTAATCGCTGCGTGGTTATTCAGCGTAGCGGCGCGGTCGTGGCGACGGCGCAGGCGGTGGCGGGTGATGGTGGCTGGCTCGCCACGCTCACCGGCAAGTGCGCGGTCGGGACGGGCCTGTTTGCCGCCACGGACGCGGGCCTGGTCCGCCTGGAATGCCGCCAGGGTGCGATTGTCGTAGCCGAACGCTTCCCGGAAACCGAACCGTTTGTCGATGCAGGTTGCGAACTGCTGCCCTACCGCGACGGCCTGGCGCTGGTGTCCCGCCAGACCATCCGCACCCTGCATATCGGCTGATCCCGAATATTGTGGCCCGACACTCATTTCACTTACTGCGTACATCTGGGCACCAAACTATGATGTGGCACATGACTCATCACTCAGTGTTCTCGGTGCCCTCGGTGGCAAAAACCTTGTACTCATCACTCAGTGCTCTCGGTGCCCGCTGTGGCAAGAAAACGCATACCAGAAAGGAAGACCCGATGACCAGTACGACCCTGAACCCGACTTTGCCCATGCCGGGGCATTACGATCCGCGTAATGCTACCCATCACGACTACTACGTCGCTGACGCCACCGCGCTCCAGCAGGCGGCAGAAGCCTGGCGCGCGCAGCACGACTTGAAGCCGGCGGGCGGTGACCAGACCCGCGTGCATCTGCTGGTAATTGACGATCAGGTTGATTTTAGCTTCCCGCAGGGCGCATTGTACGTTGCCGGGCGCTCCGGCACCGGGGCGATGGACGCGCAACGCAACCTGGTCGAGTTTATCTATGCGCACCTGCATCTGCTCTCGGAGATTACCTGCACGCTGGATACGCATCTGCCCTACCAGATCTTCTTTCCCAGCGCGCATCTGCGCGAAGACGGCAGCCATCCCGCGCCGCATACCGTCATCACGGCGGAGGAGTACCGGCGCGGCGTCTACCGGCCCAACCCGGCGTTGGCGCGGCAGATCGGCGCTGATCCGGTCTGGCTGCAGAAGCAGTTTACCCACTACTGCGAGCAGTTGGAGGCGACCGGCAAATATCAGCTCTACCTCTGGCCCTACCACTGCCTGCTGGGGTCGAGCGGGCATCGGCTGGCGGGTGTGGTTGAGGAGGCGCGGCTCTTTCACAGCTTTGCGCGGGGCGCGGCCAATCTGCCCGAAATCAAGGGCGGCAACCCGTTGTCGGAGCGCTACTCGATCTTCAAAGAGGAGGTGACCACCTGCTGGGATGGGCGGCCCATTCCCGGCGCCCAGAAGAACACCCGCCTGATCAAAACGCTGCTCCAGGCCGACGTGGTCATTCTGGCCGGGCTGGCCTCGAGCCACTGCGTCCGCGAGAGCATCGCCGACCTGTTGAGCGATATTCAGGCGCAGGATGCAGCGCTGGCACGCAAGGTCTACATCTTGCGCGACTGCACCGCACCGGTGGTGATTCCTAACGGCCCCGACTTCACCGCCGAGGCCGAGCGGGCCTTTGCGCAGTTCCAGGATGTCGGCATGCACCTGGTTGACTCAACGATGCCCCTGGCAACCTGGCCGGATATTAATTGGTAAAAACCTGTCGGAAAAGGTTTTCGTGATCGTAGGTCACGCTGCAAGAAGATTGAGAAAACAGTCTGGGTATGCCATCCAGGAGTCCCGGCTTCAGCCGGTGGAATGCCTGCCGGAACAGCGGCATACTGCCAGGAAAGCCTGATCCGGCTGAAGCCGGGACTCCCGATCTACGGGATAGGGTGTTGTGCCAACGTCTGGATCGGGCGGTCTCCCTTTTCAGACAATCTTTAAAAAGGAGCAATCTTCATGAGTAGTTCAACCAACACACCGGATATCAACCGGCTTTTTCAGAACGCCCACGACGACGGGATGCTCTCCACCGGCAGCTTGCAGGCCCTCGATCTAGTCGATATCGGGACGCAGATCCAGGCGGGGTTAGGCGTTTCGGTGGACGATGTCAGCGCCGGCGAGGTGCTGCTGGTGACGATGATGCCGGACGACTCCGGCTCGATCCGTTATGCCGGCAATGCCGGAGCGGTACGTGATGGACATAACATGGTGCTGGCGGCGCTGGCGGCATCGCAGCAGCGCGATCAGATCCTGGCGCATACGCGCTTTCTCAACGGCAGCGTGCTCTTTCCCTACGCTCCGTTGAGCGCCGCCATGCCGCTGTCGGCCCAGAACTACGATCCGCGCCATGGCACCCCGCTCTACGACCAGACCATGATCCTGCTGGCAACGGTGCTGGCGAAGGCGCAGGAGTTTGCCGACAATGGTGTTCCGGCGCGTACGGTTACGCTGATCATCACCGATGGCGCGGACCAGCACTCGACCTTTGCGCGCCCCCAGCAGATCGCGCTGCTGGTGGATGATCTGCTGCGTGCGGAACAGCATATCGTGGCCGCGATGGGTGTGGACGACGGCGACACCGATTTCCGGCAGGTCTTTCGGGAGATGGGCATTCGGGATGAGTGGATTCTGACTCCCGGCAGTAGTGCCGGCGAGATCCGCCGGGCATTCCATGTCTTCTCCCAATCGGCGATGCATGTCGCGCAGGGCGGCCAGGTACTTAGCTTGCCGTCGCCGTAGCGATATCCCCTGTGCATGAAATGGTGTAGTGCTGCCCGATGAACGTGAGCAAGTAGCCCGGATTCGTGGATAGAGAGCTGCCGGATCTTTAAAGACCTGGCAGCTCTCCAACTTACGCCCGGGAAAGATCGTAACCTGTGTGCATCGTCCACACGCATACGTCCCACCGCCGTGATGCCCATCGTTCAGGCAGAATAGTGCATATAATGAGCAGTTGTCGGCTGCGACGGCACACTGATTGCCGATCTCTTTCAGATGTAGAAGACGTCTACTTATTCCGGATTACGGCGTCGTTGAAGACGGGCAGACTCCCGGCTTTTCCGGCGCTCGTCGATTTTGCGATAGCGGGCCTCTCCATCAAGGGATTTGCGACTCTCGGTACGTCCTCGTACCCGATTCCGACCTTCCTGGTCACTGCGCTCTTCCAGATTGTCAAGTTCTTCCAGATCGTTCAGTTCTTCCAGATCGCGCAGATTGATTCGTACGCGTGGCATTGCCGTGGGTTCCTCCATACAATATGTTACTATTGCGGATTGAATAGATCTATTATAGCGGGCAAACCGTGAGACGTGAACTACCGAAACGGACGAAAATCCGACTTTGATCGGCTTCAGATCAAAAAGATCTTAATATTGCATAAACCTACTGAGAAGAGTATATAAAGAACCAATACACAAAGAACAGCGAACCAACAGCGTTTCATGAAAATGCATCAGACTGGTTTTGTTCTATGTGACGCTGTTCGCTGTTCTCAGAGACATCCGCTATCCTGACGCAAGTTCTGCATGCAATTTGAGATAACTCTCGTAGCGCTCGCATGGGATGATCCCCTGCTTGACCGCTGCATGCACCGCGCAGCCCGGTTCATGGTCATGCGTGCAGTTGTTAAACTCGCACTGTCCCAGCACCGGCTGGAACTCCTGAAAACACCAGTCGAGTTCGTCCTCGGGAATACGCCACAGGCCGATCTCCCGAATGCCGGGGGTGTCGGCGACATACCCGCCCCCCGGCATGGATAGTGGAATAAGCTCGGCAACGGTGGTCGTGTGTCGGCCTTTGTGGATGGCGCTGCTGACCTCGCTGGTTGCCAGCCCCAGCTCCGGCTGGACCGCGTTGAGCAGACTGCTCTTGCCCACCCCCGACTTGCCGGTGACCACGCTGATACGTCCGGCCAGTCGGTCACGTAGTTCGGCAATGCCCTGGCCGGTTTTGACGCTGGTGTAGAGCACCGGGTAGCCGATGCGCTCGTACAGTGCGAATAGTGCGCGTGCCCGTTCCGGGTCTACCAGATCAACCTTATTGGCAATGATCACAGCGTCGAGTTCGTTAAACGCCGTAATCACCAGATAGCGATCCAGCATACGCGGATGGAAGTCCGGGGCAGTGCAGGCGAAGACCAGCAGCACCTGATCCGCATTTGCCACCAGCACATCTTCCTTCCAGAGCCCCTTCGTACCGGCGGCGCGGCGGGCCAGCCGGGTCTGGCGCGGCAGAACGGCCTCAATCGCGCCCTGTTCCGGGGAGACCTGCACAACCTCAACCGCATCGCCAATCACGGCAATATCCGTTGCCTGCCGTTCTTTCTTTAACCGTCCGCGCAACCGGCACTCCAGCAGGCCGTTCTCGGTCTGGACCCAGAAAAACCCGCTCTGTGCGCGTAGCACTGTTCCTCGCATACGCTACTCTCCTGTTGGTTTGAAATCATCATCAAGACTCTTCCCGGTCAAGGCCAGGAACACGGCCTCCATCGTCGCGGGAGCACCATTGCCGGCGCGCGCGCCGATGCGCTGCTTTAGGCCGGCGGGGGTGTCCAGGGCCACAATACGCCCACCATCGATCACCGCGATCCGGTCACACAGGCGATCGGCTTCGTCCATGTCGTGAGTGGTCAAAAAGACGGTCGTATCGTGCTGTGCCCGCATGTCCAGGATAAAGCGCTGCACATCCTGCTTTGAGCGCGGGTCCAGCCCGGTGGTCGGCTCGTCGAGCAGCAGCAGCACCGGAGCGGTCAACAGTCCGCGCGCAATGGCGATTTTCTGCTGCATTCCGCGGGACATATGCTCCAACGGCTCGTAGAGGCGCTGCTCACTCAGCCCCAGCCGCGCGAGAATCCGGATAGCATTGCGGCGGGCTTCGTCGGTGGGCAGATCATACAGCCGGGCGGCATAGATCAGGTTCTCGAGGGCCGAGAGTTTTTTGAAGAAGGCCGCCTCAACACTGACCCGGTTGATCAGGCGTTGGACAGCGCGGTCGTCCTGCTGCACATCATGCCCGAACACCGTCACATGACCGCTGTCGGGCATCAGCAGGGTGGAAACCAGGCGAATCAGGGTGGATTTGCCTGATCCATTGGCCCCCAGCAGGCCAAAGATCTCACCGCGTCGAATACTCAGGCTGATATGATCAACTGCCAACGTCACCGGGGAGGCTTTTGCCGCACTGGCTGACCACCAGCGCTGGGACGGCTCCTTGCCAAACTGTTTGACGACATCAACGATCTCCAGCGCGCTTTCCGGGGAGATCGGTTCCAGGGCGTGCGTCAGCAGATCGTGTAAGAGTTGTGCGGTTGAATCTTGCACCTCAACCATGAACGATTCCTCCATCATATGCATGCTCGTGTACCGTACGGCGTCTGCCGTACGGTAGCGGGATAAATACTATGAATTGTGATCCTCATAGACGCGCAGTTCGACGGCGTTCTGGCCCAGAACATCAAAAACGAAGTCAAGCACGCGCTCAACGATACTACTGGTCTGTTGTAATGCCAGTTCTGCCGGTATAGAAACATGTTCCATGGCAGAGGCCGCATTGGCGTCGGTTGATTCACTCCAGAGGAGCGATCCATCACGTTCAAGAATTATCACAGCAGTTCTCCATGTGTCTGGTGATACAAACTATCGACCTCCGACCGATCGCCCACTGGAGTGCCGGAATGCATACAAAAAGACCGTGGGCGCTACGCGCTACCACGGTTATTGCAGGAATCGCAAAACCGTGAGCGCGAAGATTTGTCGCTGCCCACGGTCTCTTAGCTCAGTTGATTGCTCGTGATATCAGTGTTTGAGCTGCAAGAAGGTGGGCAGACTCCGAACCGGAGCCACGCTATCGCGGAGACGAACAGACATGCCTCCACCGGCGATGAGACGCTGTATGCACATCAGTATCATCTGCGACCACCTTTCCTGGCTTACAAGAAATTGCACATTCGTGCCTAGCATAGCAGGTTCCCCGGTGCTTGTCAATCCCCTGGATCTGCGACTTTCGATGGATACGACTCACGGGCATAATGAAGGTAGCATGTTCAGGTAGTGCCGCCTTCAGGCGGTTCCTAGCCAGCACCACCGCCTGGTGAAGATTGAGCAAATAACCCCGATATGCCATCCGGGAGTCCCGGCTTTCGCCGGTGGAATGCCTGCCTCGGTAGCAGCATACTGCCAGGCAAACCTGGTCCGGCGGAAGCCGGGACTCCCGATTATTGGTGTCCGGATTGTACATTCAACCCCGGAGTCCCGGCTTCAGCCGGTGGGATGCCGGCCGGGGCAGAAGCCGTAGGGTGCATTCGATACACCATTCTTCTGGGTGCGGACACGCCGCAGCGCATCCCACCGCTGAAATCTACGTTGACGGCTGTTGCCGGACAGCAGCGGCCTGATCCACTGCCGGACGGCCCGCGATGAGCAACATGGCGGTGAGGGCGCTGAGCAGCGCCAGACCGCCGGCGATCAGCATAATCATGCGAAAACTTGACACAAAGGCCATGTTGATTGCCCCCTCCAGGGTGGCCTGCTGCTCTGCGCTGATGTCGGCGGGTAGTTCGATCCCGGCCAGACTGTTGCGCTGGGCCAGCAGTTCCTGGCGCACCTGCGGGGCCAGATCCAGCGCATCCAGGCGCTGCTCCAGGTTATTACCGAAAACCTGCAGTATGAGCATCCCCATCACGGCGATCGCCAGCAGTCCGGCGACCCGCGACACGGCGTTGTTGATACCCGAAGCCAGTCCGGCATGGCCGGCGTCCACCGAGGACATCACGGTTGTGGTGAGCGGCGCAACGCTGGTGCCCATCCCCAGGCCCAGCACCACCACAGCGGGAAAGAAGGTTGTCCAGTAGCTACCGCCGATGCCGGGAATCGCCAGCATCACAAAGCCCAGGGCGGCAATGGTCGGGCCAATGGTCAGCGGCAGGCGCGCGCCGTAGCGATCAATCAGGCTACCCGCCCAGCGTCCCATCAGAAAGATGATCAGGATGAAGGGCAGCAGCGCCCCACCTGCAGCGGTTGGAGCGTAGCCCTGCACCTGGATCAGATTGAAGGGTACGAAGAAGAGTGCGCCACCAAGCGCCGCATAGAGCAGCAGGGTCAGCAGATTTGCGCCGCTAAACGAGCGGGAGCGGAACAGGTAGAGTGGCATCATCGGGGTGGCACTGCGTGCTTCCACCGTCAGAAATGCACCCAACCCGACTACCCCCAGCAGCAGCGCCCCTGGAATCAGCGGATGGCCCCACCCCAGATTGGCCGACTCAAGCAGCCCGAACACTATCCCGCCCAGTCCAATGGTAATCAGCAGTGCCCCCGACCAGTCCAGTCGTCCGGTGTGGGTCTCATCGCGGCTCTCAGGCACATGCCGGAAGGTAATGATCAGGACGATAATTGCCAGTGGCAGGTTAATAAAAAAGACGGCGCGCCACGAAATGGTTTCGACCAGCCAGCCGCCCAGCACCGGCCCCAGCGCGGCAGTGATGGCGGTAAAGCTGGCCCAGGTGCCGATTGCCCGCCCCCGCTGCTCGCTGCTAAAGGTTGCGCTGATAATTGCCAGGCTGCCCGGCACCAGCAGCGCAGCGCCGACACCCTGAACTGCGCGGGCCAGGATCAGTTGGGTCGCGCTTGGCGCAAACCCACACCAGAGCGAAGCCAGCGTGAAGAGCACCACGCCGCTACTGAAGATGCGCCGCCGGCCGTAGCGATCACCCAGCGAGCCGCCCACCAGCACCAGCGCCGCCAGAAACAGTGCGTAGGCTTCGACGATCCACTGCAACGCGGCAACATCGGCGTTCAGGCTGGCCTGGATCGCCGGGAGTGCCACATTCACCACCGTGCCGTCGATAAAGGCCATGCTTGACCCCAGAATTGTCGCCGCCAGCACCCATGCGCCCAATCCCTGACTGCAGGGATGCCGATCCGGCGCGGCGCGGATCACGCCTTCGTCGCATGGTCGTTTCAGACTGGTGAACATTCGTCTATTCCTTTCACTCTATCGAGAGAACAAAGAACAAAGAACAAAGAACAAAGAACACAGGAACCGAGAACTGAGAGACTGTCTGAAAAGCTGATTCGCGTCGGTCACACGGCATGCGGGGTGCCCGGCGACACCGGACAGCGCCCCAGGCGTCCCGGCTTCCGCCGGGGTGTGGCCGGAACCGGCTGACGCCGGGACGCCCGCGCCGGGGCCGTCGCCCCATGACCAACCCGTTTCAGACAGGCTCTGAGAACTGACCACTACGATATCACAAAGAGCGTGGTGGCGTTACCAGCGCTGGTCGCAGGCGGGCTAAGGGAATGTTGTAGAACAAAGAACACAGAACAAAGAACGGAGAAGCGCAGAGCGCAGAGCGTAGAGCGCAGAGCGCAGAGCGCGGAACAGGGAGCGTGGAACAGGGAGCGCAGAAGCGCGTCCCTACGGAAACGAAGAACGATGTCGCCTGAGCGCGGGTTGGCCCAGGCGATGCGGATCGGGTTTGGTAGTGGGCTATGCCTGCCGCGCCCGTGCCAGCGCCATGTCGAAGAAGTCGGCCAACTCCGTCACAGCGGCCACATTCTCGAAGAGGACCGGGCCGGCTTCGCTGATGCGCCGGCTGATCGTGGCGCGGTAGGCCGGATCGCTGCCGAGCTGCAGGACGATATCAACATATGCGTCGGGCGTGGCGGCGATGCAGTCGTCTATCCCCATCGTGCGGTAGGCCGCTGCCGTAAATAACCCGCGCAGGTAGCGCGTTGGTAGCGTAACCACCGGCTTCCCGGCGGCGAAGGCGTCATACATTGTGTTGACCCCGCTGTAGTGCGGCATATCCAGAATGACATCCCCCTGGAGCAGCAGGCTCAGGTAGTCGTCGCGGCCCATGCGCGGCAGGAAGTAGATCCGTTCCAGCAGATCGGGCATGCCGGCCTGGAAACGCTGCCGCAGCAGATCGGTAATTGCCGCCGCCTCATCCGCGATAAAGATCAGGAGACCTTGTGGATCACGCCGCAGGATCGCGGCCAGCAACGGGTCGGCGTCGGGGTGGATCTTGCGCAGGTTCTGCAGGCAGAGGTAGAGCCGCCGATTGGTGGGCAGGCCAAAATGATCACGGGGACGCGGGTTAGCGGGCAGGGTCGGGCGCTCGTAGTACAACGGCAGATGCTTAAACCGCACCAGCGTCTCGGTGTAGTGTGCGTCACTCTCCGGCGTCTCCAGTTGCTCTGCCGAGAGGTAGTAGTCCATCTGGGGAATGCCGGTCGTCACGGGGGTGCCGAAGGAGAGGCACTGCACCGGAGCCAGGCGAAAAAAGGGCAGCACATAGTTGAGCAGATCGCTGCCCACCTCCCGATAGTAGAGCAGATCGAAGCATGCCTGCCGGATCTGCGCCACCGCCGGCTCCAACTGGTCGGAGAGTTCCAGGTAGCGGACCGCCGGGTGGGTCATGTGCGGGCTGATGCTGCGGGCATCCTGCGGGCTGCAGACAATGGTGAGCCGGAAGCGCTCCGGTGGCAACTGGTTAAACAGGCCGCGCGTGCTCTTGAGAAAAACGCCCGCGTGCCCGGCAGTGATCACCAGGCCGATATGCGGCTTGCCCTTGCCCGGCTTTACGCGCTGTTCCGGAAAATGTCCCTGAAACAGTCCGGCCCACATCTCCTTGATCCGGCGGTCATCGCGCCCCTGGTACATCAGGTTATAGGGCGGCAGCGCCCCGGAGCGTTGCAGTTGCGGCAGGGTAAACTGCAAGTCGTACTCGGCATAGTGCGTGAGGGTGGCATGCAGATCGGTGCGGTAGGCATCAATCGCGGCATTGCCGGCGGGGATCGGCGGGCAGAGCGTCGCCAGATGCAGGCGCAGCAACTGGTCATCCGGCTCCAGCGCCAGCACCTGCTGCAAGCTCTGACGTGCGGCTTCCAGCCGGCCCAGTTGCTCTTCGGCGCGGCCCAGGTTCAGATGCGCCTCGACATACTGCGGGTTGAGGGCAATGGCCTGGCGGTAACAGGCAGTCGCGGCGGCAAACTGGCGCTGCCCGAACAGCGTATTGCCCAGGTTGTAGTAGGCCTTGAGGTAGTCCGGCCGCAACACCAGTGCCCGCTGGTAGTGGACCGCAGCTTCGTCGGCGTGCCCCTGCAGCCGGTAGACATTCGCCAGGTTGTAGTGCGCCTCGGCAAACTGCGGAGCCAGCGCCAGCGCCTGCCGGTAACTGTTGACTGCCTGATCAAGCCGGCCCTGCCGCCGCAACACCTCGCCCAGGTTGTTATGAAAGATCGGGTTCTCCGGCTGCTGCTGCACTGCCCGCCGCAGATATTTGACCGCTTCGGTGTAGCGCTGCTGCCGGCTGCAGATCAAGCCCAGCAGATGCAGCGTATCGGCATGGTAGGGCGCCTGCGCCAGGATCTGGCGGTACAGGTCGGCGGCGCGCTGCAACTGGCCGGACTGGTGGTAGCGCTGCGCGGCGGTGAACAGGTGGGTGACATTCGCGGGTGACTTCATAGGGTTCTCGTTCTGGCTGTGCAAGGGTAGCTCGCGCAAAATGCCGGACGATTGTACCCGATTTTGGGGCGGGATGCCAGGCTCTCAAGATCACTGGTTAATTCCTGTTCTCGCACTTCATATTCTTCCCTCCGTGCCCGCTGCGTCTCTGCGGTGAAATGGAGCAAGAACAGACGGGCAAAGAACAAAGAACAAAATGAGGTCAACAGGTGTTCCGATAGCGCTGTGCCATGTCCGTTTTGTTCTCAGAGACTGTCTGAAAAGCTGATGCGCGGCGGTCCCACGGCATGCCGGGTGCCCTGATCCACCGGACAGCGCCCCCGGCGTCCCGGCGTCAGCCGGTTCCGGCCACACCCCGGCTGACGCCGGGACGCCCGCTCCGGGGCCGTCGCCCCATGACCAACCCGTTTCAGACAGTCTTTCAGTTCGCGGTTCTCGGTTCGCTTCCGCACCACCGATGTGCAATGTCGTTTACAATGGTGCCGGCGTTTGCACCTGTGGAGTGAGGACAACGGCATGAAATACTTTATCACCGGGGCGACCGGCTTTATCGGCGGGCATGTGGCGCGGCAACTGCTGGAGGCGGGGCATACGGTGGTGGCGCTGGTGCGCAACCCGGCGAAGGCGCAGGATCTGGCGGCGCTGGGCGCGGAACTGCATCAGGGCGATATTACCGACCGCGAGAGTATGCGCGCGCCGATGACCGGCGTTGATGGGCTGTTTCATATTGCGGCCTGGTATGAGGTCGGTGTGCGCGATACGAGCAGGGCCGAGCAGATCAACGTGGAAGGTACCCGCAATGTGCTGGAGTTGATGCGTGACCTGGGCATTCCCAAAGGTGTCTACACCAGCACGGTTGGGGTCTTCTCCGACACGCGGGGCAAGCTGGTTGACGAGAGCTACCGCTACCAACCGGATGGTGCGTGGATCAGCGTGTATGAACGCACCAAATGGCAGGCGCACTACGAGGTCGCCGAGCCGATGATGCGTGCGGGTCTGCCGCTGGTGATTGTGCAGCCCGGCGTGGTGTATGGACCGGGGGATACCAGCATTGCGCACAAGACCCTGGTGCAGTATCTGCAAAAGAAGTTGCCGATGACCCCCCGGGGCGCGGCCTTCTGCTGGGGCCATGTTGAGGACACGGCACGCGCGCATATCCTGGCGATGGAGCAGGGCCGTCCGGGGGAGAGTTACATCATTGCCGGGCCGGTACATACGCTGGCCGAAGGGTTGGCCCTGGCGGAGCAGATCACCGGCGTTCCCGCGCCGCGCATGCAGGTCAACCCCGGCGTGGTGCGGGCGCTGGCGAGCGTAGCCGGCCTGGTTGAGCGGGTGGTGCCGCTGCCCGAGCTCTACAGCGCCGAGACCCTGCGCTCATCGGCGGCGACCTACACGGCCGGTAATGCAAAAGCACAGCGTGAACTGGGGTTTACGCCCCGCCCGCTGGAGGAGGGTCTGCGCGAAACGCTGCACTATGAGATGGAACGACTGGGGATGCCGGTGAAGGCGTAGAGGTCGGCCGATGCCCAAAAGCGCGCGCAAAGCCGCAAAGGTTGCTAAGAAATGCTTGCTTTTGCGGCTTTGCGCGAGTTGATGCCGGTTGAAAGTGGGAGTGGGCTACGCCTTACGTGCCATCAGCAGGGCGGCCGGCAGCGCCAGCAGGCAGGCCAGCGCGCCAAATAGAAATGTCTCGCCTACCACCTGCGCCGCCACGTTGACCAGGAAGAGCGCCGGGTCGCCTGCGGCCAGCGGATCGGTGGCCCCCGCCGCGCGCAATACCTCCTGCCGCTGCACCCCCCAGAGTGTCAGCACGGCAACCCCCAGTGTCATCCCCACCAGGCGCAGAATAATCACCAGGGCCGAGGCGCTCCCCCGGTGATCGTCGGCGGCAGTGTTGATCACACTGGTCGCCACCGGCGAGATCACCAGACCCAGGCCGATGCCCACCAGGATCAACTCGGCCACCATCACCGGGTAGCCGGTGTCGGCCTGCCAGGTACTGAGCAGCAGGTAGCCCACCAGTGCCGGCAGCAACCCGGCCACGGTGGGGAGACGTTCGCGGAAGCGGCTTGCCAGCCGGCCGCCGGGTACCGCCGTCAACGCCATGGTCAGGGTCAACGCCGAGAGAATCCAGCCGCTATCCCACGCACCGATCCGCAGAATATCAGGATCGGTCATGTTGAAGAGGGCCAGGCGGGTGTTGATAAACAGCGGCACATTGGCGAGGGCCAATGCCAGCGCAAAGCCGACCAGTGTATTGACGACACAGGCCGCGGCGGCCGCCCGATGGCGAAACAGCCCCAGATCCAGCAGCGGATTACGCGCCCGCCGTTCCACCCAGACAAAAGCCGCCAGCAAGAACAGCGCGCCGATGACCAGCGGCAGGGCGTAGGGCGGCGGACCGATCCGCTCGCCATAGAAGTTAGTTGCGCCCATCTCCCCGCCTGCCGCCAGTCCGATGTTGAGCGCGGTCAGGCTCCCGGTGATCAGCAGCGCTCCGGCCCAGTCGAACGAACCGCCCGCCCGTGACTGGGGCACCCGCCGCAGCGCCCACCATGTCAACCCCAGCGCAACCATTCCCATCGGAATATTCAACCAGAACAGCAGCCGCCAGTCATCGAAGGCGCGCATCAGCACGCCGCCGTAGAGATGCCCCAGCATCCAGCCGGCCGTATCGACCGCGCCGATAAAGCCCAGCGCGGGCGCCCGCCGCTGCGGGGGAAAGAGGTCGCCTACCAGCGCCATCGAGATGGGCACCATCGCGCCCGCCCCCAGCGCCTGCACGATGCGCCCGGCGATCAGCGCGTTCAGCGTGGGGGCCGCCGCGGCCGCCCCGGAGCCGACGATAAAGATTAGCAGGCAGAGCAGGTAGGTTGTCCGTCGCCCGATCATGTCCGACAGCCGGCCCATAAAGGTCATACTGATGGTGTAGGCCAGCAGGTAGCCGGTGATGACCCAGGCGGCATGGTTCAGGTCGGTGTCAATCGAGACATCCAGGTCAACCATGACTTTGGGCAAAATCGCCGTGACAACTGTCAGATCGGTTGCGCCCATGAAGATCGCCAGCCCGATCAGGGCTAGCGCCACATTCGGGTTTTTAACCTGTGAACGGGAGTCTTGCATGTCTGTGGTGCATGTTTGTGTTGACATAACTGTTGAGTTGTTTTGTTGGATAAACCGGGGCGGGCGTACAGCACACAATCAGGCTGCCTGTATCCCACAGCGGAGGTTGCGCGTATCAGCAGTCGGCTCCCGGCGGCACGCGCACATCAACCGGCTTGCCATAGTCGCTAAAGTTCATCGTCCAGGTGCTGGGTTGCTCCGGATCGGTGGTCGTATCAACCAGGATAATCCGCTTTGCGCGCATGGTTGCCTGCTCGGCCCAGAGATCCACGGCAACCGGCCCTGCTCCCAGCGAGTTATAGCTGATCGCTCGCAGTTCTTCGCCGGGGACAATCCCCCGCAGATGGTAGTGCGGCTGCCCGGCGATATCTTCAATCCCGACCAGTTCTACCTCTTCAAAGCCTGTCTCCAGCAGATGCGACAGGCCAACTTCGGGATCAAACAGAATAGCCGGATCGAAGGCAAAATCGGCGGCGACACACTGCCACTGGCGGGTAATCGGGTTGGTAACATACTGCCGGCCCGCCAGCGAGACCGTGCGCACCTCGGCGATGCCGGTCACGCTACGCACCGTCACCGTTGCCAGCACCCCATCGGGCCGCTTCAGATCACCCTCCATTGTCACCAGGGTAAAAAACCCGCTGGGTTCGGCGGCAACCGGCATGCCGGTCAACGCGATCAGGAAGTGAACCGTCTCGGTGGCGCGGGTCGCTGCGCCAATGCGACTGCTCAATTCGCGGGGCGTCGGGGTAGGAGTGGAGGTAACATCGGCGGTGGGTCTACCGGCAATATTGCATCCGGTTAGCAATATGCCGGTGCATATGAATATCAGTAACAGAGCACGATTGAAATAGTGCATTGGTTCCTCTCAACTGGTGCTGTTGTTCTGAGCGGCACTGATTGCAACCAGCCGTCATCGTAGCACGGAACGGGGAGCGGCGCAAGAAAGACTGGTCAGGTGACGATTGCCTCCAGTTTCTCTGCCACATCGGGCTATGTCAACGTCAGCAATAGTGACCGGCGTGCTGCCGTGAGTCGGCATCAGGCCGGCATCGGGGAACTCCCTGACGGCGGCGCGACGCGCATGGTCCGGGACATTGATGTAACCCTGAATTGACACGAGGTACGCGGTGCAGCCGTATTTCGGTCTATTGACCGATATGAATGTCAGATTCGCCTGCGGCAGTATGGTACGTTGTTGTCTTGTTCACAATCATGTTACACAATGTGCAACATGATTGTGAACAAGGATGAAATCTTCCGCCCTGCCGGAGGCGACATGCTCTGCCGGGGGCGGAACCGCGTACCTCGTGTAATTGCCCGCATTCGAGGAACCTGGTTTGCCAGGCCATGCTATAATGACGCTCCATCCAGCAGTCGCAACAAGGAGTTTCCATTGGCAACAATTCTCATAATAGATGATGATGTGATGCTTCTGGCGAGTATGGCGAATCACCTCGAACAGGAGGGCCACACCGTCCTGAAAGCCAGTGAACTGATACATGGCGAAGCGCTCTTTGCCGAACAATCCCCCGACCTGGTCTTGCTTGAGGTTAAGTCCGGGCGGGATGCCGGCTGGGAGTTGTTAGAACGGCTGGCGGCCCAGTCGCCGGTGATTGTGGTTAGTGCCTACAGCCGCGAAGAGGATGTTGTGCGCGGGTTGCAGGCGGGCGCAGTGGACTATATCGCCAAGCCCTACCGCTCGGCTGAACTGCTGGCCCGGGTGCGCGTCGGCCTGAACCGGGCAGGTCGCGGAGAAGTACAACCCACCCCGCAAGCGGTCACACCGCCTGCACAGTCGTCGGAACAGGCTACGGTGGAGGTACAGGCAGTGCTGGGCGCACAAGATGAGCCATTCCCGCCGGATATGGCCGATCAGACCTATCAGCCGCCACAACCCGATGGTCAGGACCGCCAGGGTACTGCTCGAGATGAGTCCGTTTTTATGACTGAAACCGAGGAACTGGCGCTGCTGCGTACCGGCAACGATGCGCCGGAACCGGAGAATGAAGCATTCTCCGATGGGATGACATTGGGGCAGCGCCTCAATATAGAACGTCTGCGCCGCCGGATTACGCTGGTTCAGGCGGAGAGTGAACTGCATATTCGTATGTGGTATCTCCAGGCGATGGAAGAGGAGAAATTTACGCTGCTGCCGCGTGGTCCGCTCTCCTCGCAGATGCTGCGTTCCTACGCCGGCTATCTCGGCCTGGATGCTGATGCCATGGTCGATGAGTATCAGCGCCTGCACTATACCGAGCCGGTCGCACCGCCGGCTTCACTTGGTAGTAGCCACCGCCGGCGCTTCAGCCTGCCCCGCTGGCCTATCTGGCTGATTGCGGTGCTTCTGGCGCTAACGGTCAGTGGTGCCGGGATCTTCTTCTTTGATCCGGACGGCGCGACGGCGCTCGGCGAGAATCTGCGCGGCATTATTGCGCCCGTACCAACCGCAACCGCAACCCCTACACCATCACCGACCGCGACGCCGACCGTGACGCCGACCGTGACGCCGATCCCCGAACCAACTGTGACGCCCACACCCGAGCTGCCACCACCGCCGCCGCAGCCGGAGGGCGAGCCGCCGCCACCGGAGGGCGAACAGCCGCCGCCACCGGAGGGCGAACAGCCGCCGCCACCGGAGGGCGAACAACCGCCACCGCCCGAAGGCGAGCAACCACCACCACCGCCCGAAGGCGAACAGCCACCACCCGAGGGATAGTACCTGGTGCGAATGAATTGCGCCAGATTTCTTAACATGATCTTAACGCGTACGATCCACTCCAGCAGTACAATAGAAAATCGTAGCGTTGCCCGTGCATTCAAGAGTTAGAGACTGTCTGAAAAGGGGTGGTCATGGGGCGACGGCCCCGAAGCGGGAGTCCCGGCTTCA
>Ga0207419_1001012_pt1 | contig 22764 bp, 15 predicted proteins | sample ElkSloMetagenome_4_FD_184723 | JGI IMG/M metagenome (GOLD analysis project Ga0207419, IMG submission 184723) | Hot spring microbial communities from Elkhorn Slough, Monterey Bay, USA - MD2A (version 2) | ecosystem: Environmental > Aquatic > Marine > Intertidal zone > Estuary: Microbial mat ... | reverse complement strand
GGCTTGATCTTCGAGTTTTTCGTATTTTTTGGTATCGTCTAATAGGGTTTCATAGGTGGGAGGTTCACTGTCAAAATCAAGTACAGGGATGGATTGATATTCTGCAAGTTCGGGTTTTTGATAAAAGTTTTCTTCATCGGGAATATGCTCAATATGAGCCAAAATTTGATCGGCTTTGACTTGAACACCCGGACGGGCGTAAAATTCTCTGACATGACCGTAAAATGGCGATCGCAGTCTAACTAACCGACCGTTAACAACCCCATGTTTAACGACAATATGAGACATCCGATGCCAAACTGAAGTCACTGCAATTCCCAAAGCGGCAATACTCACCCCGACAAAAGCAGTCCCCCACAGTAACCGATTAATCGAGTTAGATTTTTGTTCAGGAGTTGCGTATTTTTGCGGGGGAATATGGGGATGGGCAGGAGTTAACTCGGATTTAGAATCATCGACTGTGTTGAGGGCTGATGACGAGGAGTTGGATGTCGATAATGCTGATGAAGCAGTGGGTGTAATGGCGGCAATGGGCGGAACTTCTGGCCGAGTTGCTGCGGGAGGTTGTTCTTCTGAAACGGGTGCAGTCGTCCAAAAGTCGGTTTGACTTGGTTCAATTGAAGATTGTTTGCCGAGATGACTAACAGCTTCACTCGGTTTTGAACCTTTAATTGCATCAGTTTCACCCTCATCAATATAGGGATTAACCCAGGCTTTAAATTGTGGAGTATCATGGGGCAGTTGTAACAGATTTCCTTGAATGGCATCAAGGTTCATTCGTTCAACCAATTCTAGGGTTTGTTCGTCTTCAACGTATTTGACAACGACTTGACCCATTGTGTAGCTAATTTCTCGCAGGCGTTTGATGAGGGCGACACTTTCGGGGTTGGCTTTGATACTGCCTAAAAATTGATTATCGAGTTTAACGAGATCGACTGGGAGTTGTTTACACTGAGACAGAGTGAGTTCCCGTCCGGTGAAGTTATCGATCGTGACTAAACACCCCAAAGCGGTAAGATTTTGAATAAAGCTGAGGGCAGTAATAAAGTGTTGAGCAATTGTTGATTCGGTGAGTTCAAAGCATAAGCGTTTGGGATTAACTTGAGTTTCACTCAGCCAAGAATCAAGATCTTTAATTAGAGTAGAGTCTTCAAAAACTAAACGGGATAAGTTAATAGAAAGATGCAGTTGCGGTTGGGAAACTAATTCGTCGATTCCTTGATCGATTACATAGCGATCGAGTTGCGAGAGTAAACCCATTTCTGCTAAAACAGGCATGAATTCATCCGGTAAATAGACTTTTCCAGGGCAATCTCGCCATCGTAATAGAACTTCGTTATGTAAAACTTGATAACCACTCACTTGATACGTGGGTTGATACCAAAATTCAAATTGTCCGACTTCTAGAGGTTGTTCAAGACTCTGACTTTTTCTTCGTCTGCTACTGTTGATTTTTTGATCTTGAGATTGACTCGAAGATAAAGGTAGATTAGAGGTCTGGTTCATTGGTTTGAAAGGGTTTGGTAGACAAAAAATCTCAACTGTAGAGATTGATCAGGACTGCTATTTTTAAAGCGGATCTCTAGCTGACAAAAGCTGAAATAACTTTGGAGTTAACAGTTTCAGCACTCAAATTTTGGTTGACTGTAGACTGATAAAACTGTGATCTTTTTTCCTTGAGAAACGTTAGTCAGTTTTACACCCTGATTGATTGTTCGTTCACCCATACACCTATTTGCAGTTAATCAGATCAACTCCGACCTATGAAAGACGATTGAGGTTTTGTCATAATCAATGCTAATTGATGATGAAATATTCTGGAGGAATACAACTCCCAAGACTTTGACGACCGCAGTCATTTGAGTTCTTATTTAGAAATATATCAAATTTGACCCGGATAACTCAACTCCTTTATGTAAAGATCCGGAGGGTGTTATGTAAAGGTTTTGTTAAATAATAATTTAATATTCTGAAGTTGATCCAAAAACTTTTCGCAAAATATTAACAAAATATAACTTTCAAGGTCTTGATCTGAATCTCACCTAAATCCTATTCTGGTGCGCTTCGATACAGTTTTTTTTCTCTATATCCTAAAAAATGAGAGACTGTAGAATCTCTGTAAACTGTCAGCCCAAGGTTTGAGGCGAGTGAACGAAAAATGAAACCTCGCATAATTGTCTGTTGCTTAGATGACACTGGATACAAAATATTCCGTCTGCTCAGACAACAAGGGGCTTTTGTCGTCGGAGTTCACGAAACCCCGATCAAAGGCGAAGGTTCTGATATTGTCGTGGGTCATTTGCGATCGGCTTCTACCTTACTCGCCGCAGGTATTCAAAGCGCCCATACCTTAGTCTTAGCGGGGAATGATGACTCGACAAACCTCGCCATTTTGATGCAGGCGCAAATCCTCAATCCCAAAATTCGCATCATTAACCGCCTGTTTAACACCAACTTAGGCGATCGCCTCGATCAAACCCTACCCAATCATACCAGCATGAGCGTTTCTGCTCTATCTGCGCCTGTGTTTACCTTTGCAGCGTTGGGAAATCGGGCGATTGGTCAGCTTAAACTCCATAATACCTATTGGCCGATTCAAGAAGAATGGATTAACGATCAACATCCCTGGAAAGGTCAAACCCTCACCGAACTTTGGGCTGATCGTTGTCGAATGCTGATCTATTATCTCCCCGTTAATACTCAACTGGATTTAGTCTCGGCAGTGATCGAAGGAAAACAACTGCAAACCGGCGATCGCTTAATTATAGCCAGCAAACCCGATGTCCGCAAGTCTAAATTTTCCTTACTAAAAACTCTCAATAAATTTAGAAATAGTTTAAATAAATTTCAGCAACATAGTCAATCGGCTATTTTAGTCATTCTAACTCTACTGATTACTATTTTTATTGCGACTCTGACTTATGTTAGCATCAACCTCAACAACTCGATTATAGATTCCCTTTACTTCTCAGTCGGGATGATTACGGGAGCGGGAGGCAATGAAAAAGTTGCTGAAAATGCCCCTGAAAGTATTAAAATCTTCACCGCTATTATGATGTTAGTCGGAGCGGGTGTTGTGGGGATTTGCTATGCACTACTCAACGATTTTGTCTTGGGAACTCGCTTAACCGAATATGTTAACGCCACTCGGATTCCTGAACACAATCATTATATTATTTGCGGTTTAGGGGGATTGGGTTTGCAAATCGCCCAACAATTACGAGCCAGTGGTTATGAAATTGTGGTGATTGAACGGGATGCAAACTGTCGATTTTTAGGGATTATCGATGCTTTAAAAATTCCAATTATCAAAGGAGATGCTAGCCTGTCAACAATCTTAGAAAGTGCCAATATCAAACAAGCAGAAGCCGTTTTAGCTGTCACAAGTGACGATATGGCGAACTTAGAAATAGCATTGAGTGCGAAAGGATTAGCCCCAAAAATTCGCGTCGTGGTTCGGAGTCAAGAGCCGCAATTTGCCTTAATGGAACAACAAGTTTTTAACTTTGAAACGGTTCTAAATCCCATAGAAATTGCCGCCCCTGCGTTTGCTGCCGCAGCCATTGGCGGGCGAATTCTCGGAAATGGAATTACAGCCGATAGTCTTTGGGTGGCGTTATCGGTGTTAATAACCCCCAATCATCCTTTTTGCGGAAAACGGGTGCAGGATATCGCCAAAAGCGTTGATTTTGTGCCGCTTTACATTGAAACAAACAATCAAACCATTCACAGTTGGGAATTGCTCAGTTTTGTTCTCAATCCCGGTGATATTCTTCATTTAACCATACCCGCCCATCGCCTCGAACAGTTGTGGCATCCCGTCAAAGATGAATCTCCTCGCGCGCCAGTCAACAGTCTTTACAGTTATCAATGAATAATTAATAGGAAACAGGGAACAGAAAAGTTGGCAATCAGATAGAAAATCGAATTAAGGAACAACAATTAGATGAGTTTGCTGAAATTGGGAGCGAGAATCACCGTGAGCGTTAGAAGAATTCTGATAGCGATAGCCAGTTCTTGTCCCTATCAAGATAACCAGCCGAAGCGCTTATACCAATTGTTTGTAAGTTGCATCTAATTAATCCCCCCGTCTGCGACACCCCCCTTAGAAAGTGGGGTAGGGAGTTATAGCGCTTCCGGAGTCATATATTTACAAATGCACGGAACGAAGAATAGCCAAAAGCTTGACTATACCGGGCTTTTTCATCTATGAGAGCCTGCCATCGGGAGTTGTTGCCTAGCGCTTCGCGCTGTAGTTGCACTATTTACGAAGAAACGGTATTACTCTAAAATTCCAGCCATTCCTAATACGGGTTAAACTTTCCGCTCTAAAAGTTAACTAAATCGTCTGAAAAATGACCGAAGCTCAGATTTCAGTCTATTTGGAGCTGGATTTTTAAATAACCGTCTTTATATTTTAGATAAATGCTCTATTTTGAACACAATTAATCGGATTATTAGTAGGAAAAAAACAATAATTATTGGATTGATAAATTAGATTTAATTTCAGCTTTAAAATCAGCTTCTTCAATCAATTTGTGATAAATTCTGGCGGAGTCATATCCCTCCAAAGATTAGCCCAAATCCCTCTCTAGGAACATATATCAATTAGAAACGAGTGGTAAAGTTTGGATAGAACACGGTTGGCAAAGCTCAAACAAGCTCATCATTATGACTGGAGAATTATAGGCTTATGACCTTAGCAAATTTATTACATGACCGTTCTTTATCCCAACCGAATCAGACTGCATTTACTTTTCTGGAAAACGGAGAAACCGAATCCGATTGTTTGACTTATCAAGAATTAGCTTTAAAAGCACAAGCAATCGCTGCTCATCTTCAATCCCATACAAATCCGGGCGATAGAGTTTTACTTGTTTATACATCAGGTTTATAATTCATTTCCGCCTTTTTTGGCTGTTTATACGCTGAAGTTGTTGCTGTTCCCGTAAATCTTCCTCAAGGAAAACGAAAAATTTCTCGCTTACAAGGAATCGCCACAGATGCTCAAACCAAAACAATTTTAACCACAACAACACTCTTAGCCGACCTGGAACGTCATCTAAATAACACCAATCAGTTAGTTAAGTACAGATTGATTTCAAGTGACAACATTAATCCTTCTTTAGCTTCTGATTGGCAAACAACAAAATTGAGCGAAGACACCTTAGCTTTTCTCCAATACACTTCGGGTTCTACCGGACAGCCAAAAGGAGTAATGGTCAGTCATGGAAACATTATTCATAACTGTACTCTAATTAAAGAACTTTTCCAAAATACACCAGAAGACATCGGAGTGTCTTGGCTGCCACACTATCACGATATGGGTTTAATTGGTGGTATCTTACAACCCATTTATCTGGGTAGACCGATGATTCTGATGTCACCTTTTGATTTTCAGAAAAAACCTATCCGATGGTTACAAGCGATTTCTCGCTACAAAGCCACCACCAGTGGCGGTCCTAATTTCGCCTACGATTGGTGTGCCAGCAAAATTAAACCCTCTGAACTTGAGGAGCTTGATTTAAGTAGCTGGAAATTAGCTTTCGTTGGGGCTGAACCCGTGCGAGCGGAAACAATCGAGAATTTTACCAATAAGTTTAAAACCTGTGGGTTTGAATCAATTGCCTTTTACCCCTGTTATGGAATGGCAGAAACTACATTAATCGTTTCTGGAGGATTAAAAACTCGACCTCCTGCAATTTGCCAAGTAGATGCAGAGGCTTTAGAACAAAACCGGGTTGTTTTGACTAATAATGCTGAGAAACCCCATCGAAAACTAACAAGTATTGGCAAACCCAAGTTAAACCACACAATTTCTATTGTTGATCCCACATCATTAACCAAGTGTTCGGAAGGACAAGTCGGGGAAATTTTAGTATCCGGTGCGAGTGTTACTTTGGGGTATTGGAATCGACCTCAGCAAAGTCAAGAAACTTTTGTTAATTATATCCCAGACGAAGGTGAAAAGCCTTTTTTACGAACGGGAGACTTAGGATTTCTACAAAATGGGGAGTTGTTTGTTACCGGACGACTAAAAGATCTAATTATCATTCACGGACGCAATCATTATCCTCAAGATATTGAGTCAACAGTAAGTAAAAGTCATCCTTCCCTTAAAAAAGCACCCGGAGCGGCTTTTTCTGTGGAACTCGCAGGAAAAGAAAAACTGGTGATCGTTCAAGAAATAGAACGTTCGGGTTGGCGAAAGCTTAATACTAACGAAGCGATCGCCGCGATACGCCAAGCCATAACCCAAGAACATGATTTACAACCTTATGCTATCATGCTGCTCAAACCAAGCAGTATTCCGAGAACTCCTAGCGGAAAAATCAAACGTCACGGTTGTCGAAAGAAGTTTATAGAAAAGTCTTTGAATGTAATGGCTGAATGGACTATTAATTATAAAGATAGCCATAAACTTTGGATGATCAATCAAGAAATCGAACGCCTAAACCAAATAGTCTGTAATCATAAATCTGTTGTTGAGCCTACACAAAAACAAAGGCAACCTTCAACTCAGCTAGAAACGATTCAAAGTTGGTTAACTTCTCAATTGGGGCAACGTTTAAAGCTAGATCCTCAACAAATTGATCTGAGAAAGCCTTTTGGCGATTATGGCTTAGATTCTTTATAATCAATGAACTTACTCGGGGAATTAGAGACATTTATAGGGCGCAAAATTAATCCTTCTTTAATTTGGGAATGTCCTACCATCGAAAAACTGACCGAATATCTAGCCCGGGAAGATTCTTCAGATGTTCCTATCTCAACACGGCAAAAAATTGATTTAAAATCTGAAGTCAATCAATATCCTACCATTTCTGTTGAAAATATACTGGGCAAAAGTTCAGGCAATTTATCCAATATATTCTTAACAGGTGGAACAGGGTTTTTAGGGAGTTTTTTACTTGACGAACTTCTGCAAAAAACCCACTCACAGATTTATTGCTTGGTTCGAGCCTCTAGTCAAGATTTAGGACAACAGAAAATACAAAAGAAATTGGAATTATACGGACTTTGGCAACCCGAATTTAATCGCCGAATTATTCCGGTTCTGGGAGATCTATCTCACCCCCTATTAGGACTTTCGGAAAAGCAGTTTGAAAGACTTGCCAATGAAATTGACGCAATCTATCATAGTGGCGCATCATTAAACTATGTGTATCCCTATGAAAAGCTGAAACCTATTAATGTAGACGGAACTTACGAAGTCCTCAAGCTGGCGAGTACAACTAAAGTAAAGTCCGTTCATTATATGTCTAGTATCGCTGTTTTTGAGTCGGATTTATACCGTGAAATGGTAATAACAGAATCGGACGATTTAATGAACGTTGGTCAGATGTATCTGGGTTACTCTCAGAGTAAATGGGTTGCAGAAAAGCTTGTTTTGTCGGCTCGTGAGCGCGGACTTCCAGTTGCGGTTTACAGACTCCCATTTATTTCGGGTCACAGTCTCACCGGAGTTTGGAATACAGATGATATTATTTGCCGCATGATCAAAGGCTGTATTACCATGAAAACTATGCCAGATTTGGACTATGTATTAAATACTTCTCCTGTAGATTACATCAGTCAAGCCATTGTATCTTTATCAACACAAGAGATGTCTTTGGGGTCTATTTTCCACCTGAATAATCCTTACCCCATCCACCTAAGTCATTTGCATGAGTTCCTCTCCAACATGGGTTATGGGATCGAGAAAAAAACCTGCAAAGATTGGCTCGCGGGCGTTCAAAATAATGCGAAGTCTAACGATCATTCTCTTTATCCGCTCTTGCCCTTTTTTACGAAAGAGTATTTGCCGGAAAAACTGACTATTTTGGAATTGTATGAGGAACAAAGAAAGCCCAAAGTTAGCTGTAAAATCACCAAAGAAGCTTTGGCAGATAGTTCAATTGACTGTCCGCCAATGAATGGCAATTTACTTAATAATTATTTTGCCTACTTGATGGATACAGGTTTCTTGAATCAGCCAAAGTCTCACATTGAAAAATGATTGGTCAGTGATGGAATTCAAAGAAAGAAGATTAACCCGAACCCGGAAAGCATTAAAAGAAAAGAACAGAGGATTGCGGTGATTATTGATGAGACAGCAAATAGGAAAAAGCAATGCAATCCTCTCAAGGGTTCGGGAGTCCCTTTCTTGCAAACTTTGATATTTTTAAATCGATGTAATTGAAACAAACGTGATAAAAATAATTCGGATAATTACTTTTATAAAACTCCCTATTTGCACTTGATTTAAAAAGGTATTTCTCGGAAATAAACACAAAGAACGTACTGCTATAACTGAGAAACGCGAATGGTTTTGGCACCTAAAAGTCAATTAGAAAATCTACATTTTAACTCATAAATCACGTTAAATCTGATGACCTTAAACTTACCGCCGCCCGAGACTTCTGTTGCCGATTCTGAGAATTCATCAAAACTCCGGAAAAAAAACCAAAATCAGCGCTTTCGTCTGCCAATTCTATTGACAGCAACGGGAGCATTATTACTTGCGGGCATATCGGCCGTCATCTGGGTGTCAAATAATCAAGTATCCTCCCCTGTAGAAGAATCCAGCCCGTCGAAGATTTTACCCGTCGAAACCCTGACAGTTCAACCCGTCGAGAGTTATGAAGTGTCGCGCAGCTATACCGGGGAAATTGCGGCACTGAGAGCCAGTAATTTGGGTTTTAAACGCGGTGGTAAACTGATTCAAGTGTTAGTCTCTGAAGGCGATCGCGTCCAAGCAGGTGAGATGATCGCTCGTTTAGAAAGCGAAGAAATAGAAGCCCAACTCTCACAAGCCGAAGCCGCCCTCGATCGCTCTCAAGCTAATTTAGCCGAACTCGAAGCCGGAAGCCGCCCGGAAGAAATTGCCGCAGTTCAAGCTCAGTTAAATCGCGCCCAGGCCAACTTAGCCGAACTCGAAGCCGGAAGCCGACCCGAAGATATTGCCATCGCGCGAGCCGAACTCGATGGGGCGACAGCACAGTTATTAAATGCGCGATCGGGAAGCGTGCGGGATGAAATTGCTCAGGCGGAGGCCAACGTCAGAGCCAATCAAGCCGCTCTCCAACTTGCCAGTACACGGGTAAGCCGTTATCTCTCTTTGAGAGAGCAGGGAGCGATTTCTGAAGATAGTTTCGAGGAATATTTGCAAGAGGAACGCCGACTTGAGGCCTTAGTTGATCAAGCCCAAACACGCATTCAACAGCTTAAACAAAGTCAGCGAAGTCAAGTCGATCAACTCGAAGCCACAGTAGAACAGAAGCGTCAAGCCTTGCGACAGTTGCAAAACGGTCCCCGCTCGGAAGACATCGTGGCGGCGCAAGCCGAAGTTGCCGAAATTCGCAGTAATTTGAATAAATTAATCAATGGAACTCGGCCGGAAAAAATTGCAGCAGCACAAGCCGATGTTCGAGAAGCCCAGGCGCAAGTTCGTTACTACGAAACGCAATTAAAAAATACAAATATTCGCGCCCCATTTGCGGGGATTGTGGCAACGCGACAGATTGATGATTTGACGGAAGCGTTGCCCTAGCTCGGTTTAAGTATAGATGACGAACAGGCACAACAGGCGGGTTTGAATAATACGGCGATCGCGCAGCAGCTTGAAGCTTACTTGGAGGGTGCGGTTGGCGGTTCTATTTTGGAGTCTACCGAAAATCTACCCGTGCGCGTGCGGTTGACTGATACTGATCGGGCCGATTTGAGCCAGATTGCCTCGTTGGATTTGAGTGCCGTTTGGGGGGAATGACCGGAATTTCCGCCCGACTTCTGCCCTGGGCGAGTTTAACCTCGTACCCGAGTTGGCAATGATTGCCCGCCGCAACGAGACTCGGGTGAATACGGTGCAAGCATTTATCACGCCTGGGGTTTTGCCTTCGACTGTGCTGAGTAACTTTCAACAAGCGTTAGAAAAGAGCAACTTTGAACTGCCTCCGGGCTACCGATACGAGTTTGGCGGCGAATATGCCAAACGCAATGAAGCTGTGGGCAATTTGCTCGTTTATGTTCCCTTGTTGGTATTGGTGATGATCGCGGTGCTGGCGCTGTCTCTCGGTTCGTTTCGACAGGCGGGAATTGTGGCGGCTGTTGCGATCGGTTCGGTTGGGATGGCGCAGTTTTCGCTCTGGGCGTTGGGTTCGGTGATGGGCTTCATGGCAATTATCGGCACGATGGGTTTGGTGGGAATTGCCCTCAATGATACCGTTATTGTTCTGTCGGCTTTTAATGAAGATCCCCAGGCGAGTCGGGGCGATGCACGGGCGGTAGTCAGGGTGGTGATCAAAGCGACGCGACACGTTTTAACGACCACCGTCACTACAATGGCCGGATTTGTTCCTTTGCTGGTTAGCGGTGGGGTTTTCTGGCGGCCCCTGGCGATCGCGATCGCGGGTGGTATTGGCGGTTCAACTCTTCTGGCACTCTATTTTGCTCCGGCTATCTATCTGCTTCTCCATCGAGGCGATCGCCAATCCAAACTAAGGACTCTTTCTGTTCAACCCGGAAGGACAACAAACGGATCTAGAAACCGAATGAATAACGGGGGTTAGTTGTTGGGGAAGCGGAAGCGATCAAATTCCCAAAATAGTTCTGTTTTCTGGGGTAAGCTGTTATAAATCATTGAGAATTTGTCATTGATAATTAAGCTTTAAAGCCTCTAGTTTCAAGCGCTATAGTTGAGTGCATCTTTAAGAGTTTCGATTGAGCTTAATTATCTGAAGACGGGTTTTCCGGTTGTTATTGCCTGTTCTACAATATCAGCCGCACGGATCACTCCTCCAGCCCGTTGAATGGCTTCCTGCATTTTTAAAGCATTTTGCTGATAAGATTTTTCGGTCAGAACACGATTGATTGATTTTCGCAGTTTAGCCGTCGTTAGTTGTTTCAAATTTAACATTTTTCCAGCCCCCGTTCTTGCCATACGCGCCGCAATTCCAGGCTGTTCATTGGTAATCGGAATTGCTATCATCCTTTTGCCACTGGCTAAAGTTTCTAAAGTCGTGTTCATCCCGGCATGGGTGATAATTAAGTTAGCTTTTTTGATTAACTGCTGCTGGGGCGCATAAGGCACAACTATAGGTGAACCTGTAAATTGTACATCTGCTCCTGAATGATTGGGATTCCCTAAAGAAATTACTAATTGTGCATCTAATCCTTGACAGGCACAAGCAATTTTATCGAAAACTTCTAAGTTGCGATTTTGCAAGGTTCCCAACGAGGCATAAATTAACGGTTGTCCCGTTAGTTTGTCAAAAGGAAATTTAATTTCACTAAACGATATTGGTTCTAAACCTGACGGATCTCTAAAAGGTCCCGTGTAGTGAAAACAATCGGCTAAATTAACCCGAGGAAAATCATATTCAGGAGGAAGCTGACAAATTTGAGCGAGTTGAGAAAAATAAGCATCTAAGGTGTTATAAATGGGTAAATTCCACTCGCGGCGTTGTTTTTTTATAACGTCCCAAATCGGCCGACCTATTTGTTTATTAATAAAGAAATTACAGACTTGGTTTCGCAGTCGAGCCAGCGAACTGGCGCTATAATTCCAAGAGGTAAAGTAAGGGGGAACTCCCGGCTCTGTATTAATTAACAGGGCATTACAGATCGTTATAAAAGGAAGGTTCAAAAACTCGGCTATCGTTGTTCCAGGAAAAGTAACTTGATCTACAAGAACTGCTTCCACACCTGCTGATTGAAAAGCATTTGGAACATTTTTAAACAGCATTTGAGTTTCTAGCTTAAACCAATCAATCGTAAATTTTATTCCAGCTAAACCGCTCTTTTGTCCGAGTGTTTGGTAGTATTTCTCTAAAGAGCCGAGGGGGAATTCTGTTTCTCCAATTGTATAGAGATTTAAACCTGATTTTTTTTATTTCGACTCCAAATCAGGAATTACAAACAATGTAACTTTATGCCCACGTCGTTCTAATTCCCGACCCAGAACACTCATCGGATTCAAATGACCAATTGCTGATGGAGCAAGAATACCAAAATGTGTCATATCTTTTGATTATACCCACAAGTTACAATAGTGAAGTACCTAACAGCAACAGCAAACAATGTTTGCAGTCGGCTTCGGTGTTTCATAGAAGTCTGCCTTCAACAAGGCAATTAAGCCGATCAGCACAAGTAAACTTCTCTAAATCTAAGTCTACTTGGGTCGGGTTTATCTGCTCTCCCCCTTTAGGAGTAACTGGGGGTTGACTTCTAAATGCTGTCAATTTGTGAGAAATGTGGGTTGACGCATTGCACTGGCAAAGGGCGGGTCTGGTGGTTACTGGTTAGGTGGTTACTGTCTCCCCAACACCCAGAAAGCAAGTTTATAGCTAAGTATTGATTAATGTCTATCTATATTATTTAAAATAGATAATTGTTAAGAATGTGTTGAGTGTTTATGCTGAATGATTTTAATTGAGAGTTTAATGCAATAATAATGTCAGGTTTACAGATTAAGAGGAGAAATTATGGGTTTATCCGAACTGAAAGCCGGACAGGTTGGGTTTGTCGAGAGTATTCAACCCCATCATTCTAACGACGGTTTGGTACATAGATTAGAAGCAATGGGAATTCTTCCCGATAGAGCGATACAAGTGTTAAGAGTCGCGTGGTTTGGGGGACCCTTACACGTCCGCATCGGTACAACAACAGAAGTCGCCATTCGCCGACACGAAGCCCAACAGATTCGCGTGAAAGTCTGTTAAAACTTCGTTACAGTATTAATTAAAAGTTCATAAAGTCTTCGGCGAGTCTGAAGCTTTGTGATTGACCATATTTTAGGGGAAAATACGATGACTTGTCATTCTCCAACCGTCACTCAACCGAGAGACGAAAAAGCCGTTAAACGGGTGGCATTAATTGGAATGCCCAACACGGGAAAATCCACCTTTTTTAGCCGGATTACCGGGGTTGCTGCTTACGTGGGAAATTGGCCGGGTGTAACGGTTGATTTGCTGCAAGCGAACGTTAAAATAAATGGCGAAACCGTTGAATTTGTAGATTTGCCGGGAATTTACGACCTCAACGGTTATTCAGAAGATGAGAAAGTGGTGCGAACTTTCTTAGAAAAATATGCCATTGATTTGGTGATTGTTGTTTTAAATGCCGCGCAAATTGACCGCCAAATTCGCTTGGCGTTGCAGGTGAAAGCCTTGGGTTTGCCTGCGGTGGTGATGTTAAATATGTCGGACGAAGCCAAACATTATGGCGTTGAAATTAACTCAAAAGAATTATCCCGACATTTAGAAATGCCCGTTTTTCTAATCAGTGCAAAATACGGTAAAGGCTACATGAAAGCCTACGAAACCATTTGCCATCAGTTAGAAAAAACCGAACTTCCAGTTATCGTTAATGATATTCGTCAAGTCTTAGCCCAACGGGGAAAAATCTCGGTTGATGAAATCGAAATTATCCTCAAAGATGCGGTAGAAATGCCCTCGCAGTTGGCACAAACCTTAACCGCAAAACTCGATAGCGTTTTACTCCATCCCGTCTTCGGTTTACCCCTATTTTTCCTGGGGATGTTTGCCGTTTTTTGGATTGTTTGGAATGTGGGGTTGCCGTCTCAAGACATCATGGATAGCCTCACCGGATGGTTAGAAGAAACGGTAATTTCTCCAGTTTTAAGCGTGTTTCCGGGAGTCGTTCAAGACTTTTTTATTAATGGCATTTGGGCGGGTGTCGCAACGGTTGCTTCCTTTGTACCGTTAATTGTTATCTTCTTTATCGTGATGGCAATTTTAGAAGATAGCGGCTACCTGTCTCGGGCGGCTTATTTGATGGATGCACTGATGGCGCGTCTGGGTTTGGACGGACGCAGTTTTGTTTTACACATGATGGGATTTGGTTGCAATGTTCCGGCGTTGATGGGAACCCGGGTGATGCGTTCCCGGGCGTTGCGACTGTTAACGATGTTGATTATTCCCTTTGGGTTGTGTTCGGCAAGATTGCAGGTTTTTGTCTTTATTATTGCGGCAGTTTTTCCGAACGGAAACGGGGCGCTTGTTCTATTTTCTTTGTACCTTCTTAGCTTCTTAGCTGCCTTTTTAACCGCCTTTCTGTTTCAAGGTGCCTTTAAAAATGAAGACCCGTTTGTATTAGAATTACCCCCCTATCGTTTGCCGACATTGAAACAGGTTGCCCTCAGAGGTTGGGGAGAAGTTCGAGAATTTTTAGTTCGCGCTTCCGGCTTTATTACTGTGGGTTGTATTGCGGTTTGGGTAATTACCAGTTTACCTCCCGGCGCTACGGGTTTAGATACCATTGGCGGTCAAATTGGTCAGTTTCTCAGTCCAGTTATGCGACCGATTGGAATTGATCCTTATTTGACTTTGGCGTTAATTTTTGGTTTCATTGCTAAAGAGGTGGTTTTGGGTTCGTTGGCGGTGATTTACGGCTTACAATCAGCCAGCGTTGGCGCCCATATTGCCGAAACGATTACCTTTGCACAGGGCTACAGTTTTTGTATTTTCTGTTTGCTGTACACGCCCTGTCTGACAACAATTGCGACCATTCTCAACGAAGCCAAATCTTGGAAATTTACGGCGTTTTCACTGGTATTTTCTTTGGTTTTGGCTTGGGTTTGTAGCTTTATTTTCTATCAAAGCGCGTTGCTTTTGGGCTTTCAATAATTGTCGTCAATTTGGGCTGGGTTTAAACAGTGACCAGTCAACAGTTATTAGGGAACAGGCAATAATAGCGGGGCGGGTTTATATGGGTTGAGAGTGGGAAATGATCAATTAATTCAGAACCCGCCCCTACAAAATTATAATTAATTAATCGGACATGAGATCATTCACGATTTGAACAATTTAAGCCCGCTTCTTCCGGTCTTGAAAAGTTTTTCGGGAGAAAAATAACCCCATACTCTTGATTCGCACAAGCAGCAACTTTAACAATATCAATGGGTTGCTCTTTGCGATCGCCTGTTCCCGGTTTAAACTCAATTTCTCCGGTCACGCCGTCAACCCTGAAGCTTTCATTAGAAAGTATCTTTTGAATTCCTTTGCGGGTGGGATTTTGTCTCATTCCTTCAATCAAAACATGAGCCGCATCGTAGGCTAAAGCGGTACGAAGACTGACGAATTCACCCCAAAGCTGCGAAGTTATTTGCGAAAAATCGGGCTGAGAACTGTTTAAATGGTGCCAGTAAATGACTAAATGTAATTTTTCTAGATATTCTTGACCGAGCGCCAAAGTTCTGGGCGTGTCAACCGAGGAGTTACCGAACATCAAATATTCACCTTGATTTTCTTTAATCACTTCTAGGGCTTGATTAACAGAATTTGTCACCTGACCGTCGGGTATTAAAATAATCGCGGATTCTTCTTCAAAGTTTCTAATTTTTTCCATCGCCTCTTTAGCATTAAAGTTAGGACTAGAAAGGTTAAAAGAGGCAATAACTTCTCCTCCTTTTTCTAACAATTTTTCTTCAAAGTGTTGTTTGTAATCGCTGGAAAAGGGACTGGCAGGATTATAAAAAATAGTGACTTTTTTTTGCTCGGTTTTTTCGTTCAAGATATCGACCATTTCATAGGCCTGCAAATAATTCACTGCGGGAATTCGGAAGAAAAACTGTTCCGGGTTTTCGCTGAGTTCAGATGTGCTTGTTCCGGGGGTGACTAAAACCACTTGATTTTTGTTATAAATATCTAGAGTTGCTAGGGTCATCTCGCTGGCATAATGACCAATTACTCCTAGAATTTCCGAGTTATTAACGAGGTTATGTGCATTTTTGATGGCTTGAGGTTTGAAGTTAGAATCATCAGCAATAATCACTTTTAAACCTTTTCCATTTAAGTCTATACGCTGAAGAAAATCCGAACCGGGTAAGGTATACTCAGCAGATTCATCCCCGTTGAATAAACTCAAGTTAACTTCAGTTTGGGCTTGAGCAATTCCCCGCAGAATGTCTTCTGCAAGTTCAACATCAATGACTTCTCCGGCTTGATTTTTTATCGTCGGAACAACAATAGCAATGGTATAGTAATCGGCTCCTGTCGCTTCCAACGTGGCGTTATTGAGATAGATTAAAGTTTCGGGATCGTGTTTTTCTTCTTCCCAGCTTTTTTGAAGGTGTTGAATGGCTTCGTGATAACTTTTTTTGCTGACAAAACAATCATTCCACTGTTGTTTAATATAACCCTTCCAAATCGGTAGAAAATACTTCAAGGGTTTTTGGCAATCGGCAACAGGTTCTACACCCCTTTGTTTACGCCGTTGCTGAAACATTTTTATGACAATTTCCTCGCCCCCACTGATAGCATCTCCGAACACATTAGGTTTCTTAAAAAAGCGGCTTGAATTTCCCCAGAAAACACCTATAAAAATACCCATTAATACTAACCCAAATATCATCGTTACTTTGGGTTGGATTAAGGGTTTTTCGGGTAAGGGTTCTGGTTCTGGTTGAGGCCAATACAGTTGGGGAGCCGTCGGATTTTGTAAGAGTATCGGTAGCCAGGATGCTCCCGGATAATAAGGTTCATTGTCTGCGGTTGGAACTTCTAATTGATGTAATTGTTGTCTGGCTTGATGAACCGCAACATGAAGGGGTTTTCCTTGAATAAATTCTGCTAAAAAATACTTCAAAAAAATTCGGGCTACTTCATCGGGAACCGGTTCTCGCATGACGATTAAATGGGGAATATTAAACTCTGCTAAATAGTCCGCAATATCTAATCCATCACAAGAATTAAAGATCGCAAGCTTAATATGGGGAGCCGCTATTCTCAGGGCTTCTTTTAATAGCGAGACGTTGAAATCTACAGTATTAGTAACTTGAAGGGTTTGACCTGAACTGTGTCCGGCATAGAAAATTATATCCCAATTTCCCCGAGAAAGGGTCTTAAATAGTTCTGGGAGAGTGAGAGAATTTCCTTCTTTGGGAATGCAGGTAATTTCTCCTCCATGTTCGGCTAATTTTTTAATTAGTTCTTTATCCTGCGTCAGTTCCAGACCTCCTTCATCGCTGCCAAAAATAGCCAGAATTTTAACGGGTATTCTGAGCATTTCTGGAGGTCGATTGTATCGAGATAAAAGGACTAACTCCGCATTGGGTAAAAAATAATCTCTTTCAAATAAATCCCAGCTATCCCAAGATAATCTCCGTAGATAATGATTAGGCGTATCCAAAACAACTCTTACAGATTCGTTGGGCGTTACATCCCTTAAACGTCCCACAATTCGCCCTCGAATATCCCCAAAAATAGGATTTTTAAACCAACTTTCTAGAGTCTTTTCAAGCTTTTTAGTTACATTAAAACAATCTTGACAAGTCGATTGGTTGGTAATTTGTGCGTCTGGAAATTGAATCGTTCTATCTCCCAAAACCCTATAATTTTCTTGCCATTCTTTATAATTTTCTTCAATTTCTGGTTGGGCGGGAAGTTTAGGACAATCGCGATCTATGGCAATGATTGTACCGTCTTCCCAAAACTCTAGAACAACAGGAAAACCTGTATCAAAATCGCCCCCTGATATTCTGATAACAACTTGTTTTTTCATTGTTAGTGGGTGGATTGAGTTTGAATGTAGAAAGCTGCTGCATATTACGGGGCTGTAGAAAGGTTGAATGAGTTTTCAGCTTGAAGTCGGCCAGATACCTAAACTACAGCTTCTCAAAGATTGTGAATCTTTAGAAAGGATTTATAACTTGTAGATATAATATCATATATAACATTTTCTATGTTATTGATTTTAAATAAAATTAAGTTGATTTTTTAATCTAAAATCGGGTAGAAATTTGATGAAATAAAACCAATATTAAATCCAAAAAAGTTGATTAACTGATGTCGCTAATCAACCCCTAAACTATTCTATAATCGCTGTTAAACGATGAAATATTCTGTTACAGTCGCATCATTGAGCATTACCTGAACACTAAACTGATCGCCAGGGAGGACTAACGGCTTATAAATTTAAAACTTGAGTTCTTAGGATTGACATTCAAAGTTGATTGTCCTCAACGTTCCATTTTCATCTAGTCCGGGACAGTTTGAACCTATGCAAGTTAAGATTCGCGATCGCCAAATTTTTAGAATTTCCATAGATTCATCGCGAGCGCTCTTTGAGTCGGGAATAACAATTCCCATCGGATTTTAACAACCCAGTAGAGTAGAGGTTTTGTCTGTATCCCGATTCTGTGAACCTGCTGTAAAATGCGCGTTAATCCTTCTCGGATCTCAAAATCATCTTTTGACAACAAAACTTAAAAAAAGAGAAACAACTTCCTTTTTGATGGTATAATCAGTGAGCGAGAAGGGTTAACGTAATATGACCACAACATCCTCAAATTCAGTCAGTTCCATTCCCATTCAAAATACAGAAACTCGCATCGCAGATTTTCTACTTGAACACGGGGAAATTGAGGCGATTTTACCTGTTGTTGTCGGGATAGTTGTCACTTCCCGCTTTCAACTGCGAGGCTCCCAAGCCCTGTTAGCCAATTTAATCATTGCCAGTGTGTTTCGTCAAATTCTGACGCACCTGAAAAAACAGTCTCATTTGGTAACACCTGAAGCGGAAAATACAACCCATTCAGCAGCAAATTATACAGAAAATAATTCCGATTCAGAGTATACCATTGTTCACTCAATCCCCGGAAGAATTCGCCTCAGAATTTCTCGTTTAGCCACCGATGCAGATTTTAGCCAACGCCTCGAACAAATCCTCTCTGAAGAAGAACAAATTACCAATATTCGGATTAATCGGGCGGCGGCTTCAATTACAATTAATTATACGACTCAAGGCATGAGTGATTGGGAACTGGGAATGCGGTTAATGAACTTTATCGACAGCGCTCTCTCCCTAGAAACACCCGCCAACTCGCACCTTACTACACCATCAGGGGTAACTAGCGATGACAGCAACGAATCATAAATTAATTTCCCTTTCTGACACCAACGGCGCGATCATCAAATCGGAACGCATCGTAGAATCAGCGCCCTATTTGGTTCATGCGGTGCCGGGACGGGTGAGATTTCGGGTTTATCGGCTCAATTCCGATAACTATTATGCAGAAATATTAGAGAAAGTATTGCAGTCGGAACCGGACGTTATTCAAGTTAGAATTAACCGTGCAGCCGCTTCTGTTGCGATTCATTATCAACCTCACATCTCAACCGATATTGAGATTTATTCTCGATTATCAAACCTCATCCAACAAGCCGGAACCACAATTACCGTCGAAGATATTTCCGATTCTTCTTTAGCGAAACCTTCCGAACCCAACGAGGCCGACGACGAGGGAGAATGGTCAAGCCTCATCGCCCCAACCGGCGCCACCCTTCTCGCCTTACTGAGTAGTTCAACTCGCTTGGCGTGGTTGCGTCCTTTTGCCTGGGGTTCTCTGGCGCTCGTTACCTTTCCCGTCGCCCAACGTGCATTTTACAGCCTATTTGTCAAGCAAAAACTCAACATTGACTGCTTAGACTTACTCGCCCTAAGCTTGGGAGGAGCGCAAGGAAAACTCGTTACACCCGCCCTCGTCCTCACCCTGCACGAACTCGGAGACGTCATCCGCGAACAAACCGCCCGTTCCACCGAACACCAAACCGCAGACCTACTTGATACGATTGGACGCTTCGCTTGGGTCGAACGCAACGACGAAAAACAATCAATTCCGAGCGACCAAGTAGAACCCGGAGAAATCGTTTTCGTCTATCCCGGCGAACAAATACCCGTTGATGGGGTTGTTATAGAAGGAAAAGCCGTCGTCGATCAGCAGCAACTCACAGGCGAATCCATGCCCATTGTTGCAGAAAACGGCACCTTTGTCTACGCCTCTACCCTGCTTCGTTCGGGAAGCCTGCACATCAAAGCCGAACGCATCGGTCAAAAAACCCGGGCTGCGGCGAGTTTAGAACTGTTGGAAAAAGCGCCCGTTCACGATACCCGCATGGCAAACTATGCCGCTCAACTTGCCGATCGCCTGATCGTACCTTCGCTTATTTTAGCAGGAATTGTCTTCGCCGCCACCCGCGACCCCGCCCGAGCCGCATCAATATTAACTCTCGATTTTGTCACCGGAATTCGAGTGTCTATTCCCACCGCTTTTTTAGGCGCTTTAAACCACACCACCCGACACGGTATTTTAGTTAGAAGCGGACGCACCTTAGAACAATTAGCCGAACTCGATACCATTGTTTTTGATAAAACCGGAACCCTAACTCAAGGTAATATTTCCGTCGTTGGGGTGAAAACAATTTCCGGGCGAATGTCAGCCAAAGACGTGATCAAATATGCGGCAGCAAGCGAACAAAGAATTACTCATCCGGTTGCAGAATCAATTGTACGTTACGCTCAAGAACAAAACATAGAAATACCGCCCCGGGTGGATTGGAATTATGAAGTTGGTTTGGGAATTCGGGCGGAAATCGAAGGTCAAAAAGTCTTGGTGGGAAGCGGGAGATTTATCACCCAAGAGGGGATTAGTTTGGAAGGATTAGATCAACCCGATACCGAAAATTCGCCCGAAAATTCCGCTTGGATGTCGTTAATATATGTCGCCTGTAACGGTCAATTGCAGGGGGCGATACAATATGCTGACCCCTTGCGTCCTGAAAGTTTAGAGTTAATTGAAGAATTACAAAACCGCTACGGAATGGAGATTCATTTGTTAACCGGAGATAGCCGTCAACGGGCGGATTTAGTTGCAGAAGAATTGAACATTCCACCCAAGCGAGTTCACGCGGAAGCTTTCCCCGAACAAAAAGCGAAAATTGTTCGAGATTTGCACCGTTCCGGGCGAACTGTGGCGTTTGTTGGTGATGGGTTAAATGATTCGGTAGCGTTGGCTTATGCGGATGTTTCGGTATCTTTTGAAGATGGTTCCGATGTGGCAAGGGAAACGGCCGATATTGTGTTGATGAATAATGATATTAGTAGTTTACTACAGGCGATCGCTATTTCCAAGGAAACTCGCAATTTAATCGACCAAAATACCCTGCTTGTTGTCGCCCCGAATTTAATTGCTTTGGGGTTGGCTTCGGCTATCGGTTTAAACCCATTAATTGCGACAGTTATTCACAACGGTTCGGCAATTGCTGCGGGTTTAAATAGTTTGCGTCCGTTAGTTCAACATCAGTTTGAAGGTGGAGGTTCAACTTCTCGTTAAAATCATCAAATTTTTGGGTTGAATTGTTGATAAAATATTAGGAGAGCAATTATGTCTCTAATTCATTGGGATCGGTCTGTTTTGTCACTTCATTTGCGAGAAATTCTCGAAGACGAAAACCCCAACCATCAACTCGCCTTAGCCGGAATTGGGGTGATTGTTTTGGGAACCATTGTGGTTCCGGCGGCAACGAAATTGGGACGACCCTTGCTAAAAGCTGCCATTAAACAAGGGTTATCCGTTTATCACGAAACCAAACAAACCCGAATAGACATCGAACAAAATGGGTTTAATCCTAACAACAATTCGACGACATCTGCCGAGAAAATTATTTAGTTCTTCGGGTTGCTGTGGTTGGATAATAAAGCCGCTGTTTGTTCAGCTTTTTGTTGGGCTTCTGCGGCGACTTCTGCTTGGGCTTCGGCAACGATATCTCCGAACACTTCGCCCGTTTCTGCCATCGCAGCTTTGGTTTTTTCGTACATCGAAACCCCGCCTTTTATCGCTGCTTTCGCAACGGGTTTGAGTAACGGAATTACCGCAGGAGTTAAGACCACAACTCCGACTCCTATCGCAATTGTTCGGGTGGGATTATTTTGGTAAGCGGTTCTGATGCGCTCAACAATTGCCAATCTAGCCTGATTTTGAGTTAACATTTATTATCCTCCGCCAAGTACCTGCGTCAAATCTGGAGAACTTCTCGCTTGTACAATTTTATTTTTACCGAATTGCGATCGCCAGATCAGATGTTCCCCAGATTCTCATTTAAGCACAAGCGGCGAGCAAAACTCAAGGGTGTTGCAAATCTCAGCATTCTCTTAAGATTTTATCCCCCCTTCCCCCCATTCCGTCTCGACCTCTCCCTAACCCTCTCCTACGAGGAGAGGGAAAAGGTGTCCCATTCGGGAATGTTGATAAATTGCGAGGGGAGGATTTTTAAGATTATTAAGTATCTACAACTCTTAATAACTCCCCATTCCCTCGTAGGGAAGGGGGTTGGGGGGTTAGGTTCTACAATTTCTGACAGAAAATGAAACAGCCCTGCCTTAAAAAGGGGGGTATGACCTCTCCCCCAACCCCTCTCGACGCCCACCCACTGCGAACTAGCCATCGCACGGGTTGACAAGTTGCTCGTTTGTGGGACACCATTGCTGTAGTTGGAGGATGACCAGAACGCAGAACAGATTCTATTTTGTTTTTGTAGTGTTGTTAATCTTCTGATAAATATAATCGAATAATTCTCTAACTGTGCAAGAATTGAAGCCATAAAGACCAATTTTTTTTGCTTCATCGTCTGGTATCTCAATTTCAAATTCCTGCTCTATAGCCACAGAAATGAGTAGCCTATCCGCCCAATGTACACGCAAATAGTCTGTAATATTGCTGTCAAAATTTACCTTTTCTTCATCGACTCTTAATTCTTCGGCCAATACCCTTCGTAGTTGGAGAAAAATTTCGGCTTTCAACTCGGCTTCACGTTTAGCTTCTTCTGCCGCTTTTTGTTCAGCTTGTTTCTGCAACTCGGGTTCACGTTTGGCTTCTTCTGCTGCTTTTTGTTCGGCTTGTTCTTGCAACTCGTCTAAACGTTGGGCTTCTTCTGCCGCTTTTGGTTCGGCTTGTTCTCGTAACTCGGCTTCACATTTAGCCTGTTCTGC
>Ga0207419_1001011_pt1 | contig 22776 bp, 13 predicted proteins | sample ElkSloMetagenome_4_FD_184723 | JGI IMG/M metagenome (GOLD analysis project Ga0207419, IMG submission 184723) | Hot spring microbial communities from Elkhorn Slough, Monterey Bay, USA - MD2A (version 2) | ecosystem: Environmental > Aquatic > Marine > Intertidal zone > Estuary: Microbial mat ... | reverse complement strand
AATAGAAGAGTGGGTGATCCAAGAATTTGTCAAAATTGGATTAGACACGGCAAAAAGTATTTTAGAACAGTCTGTCGAAGATTTGGTCAGAAGAACAGACCTTGAAGAGGAAACTGTAAAAGAAGTGGTTAAAATATTGAAGGAAGAATTTGAAGATTAGGTATTTTAACCAATATTTGTATTTTTAGAAATTAGAATTTAGTAAATTATTATATGGCTGAAGTCAAGCAAATTAGATTAAATAAAGTTTTAAGGGAATTCAATGTTTCACTAGATCGTGTAGTAGAATTTTTGGGGACTAAAGGTTATGAGATAGAATCCAGACCAACTACAAAAATTTCTAATGAAATTTATGAAGTTCTTTATGAAGAGTTTGAAACTGATAAATCTAAACGTGTTGAGTCTAAAGAGGTAAGCGAGGAGCTAAAGAAAGAGAAAGAAATGCTCAGATTAGCCCGAGAAAAAGAACTTCAGCGTAAAAAAGAGGTTGAAGAAAAGGCTCGTATTGCAAAAGAAAAGCGAGAAAAAGAAGAGGAAGAAAAGAAGCAGCAGGAAGAGGAGCAGAAGAACAAGATCTCTGGCATAAAACAAGTTGGTAAAATTGATCTTGATAAAAATAAGGCTAAGAAGAAATCAAAACCTAAAAAAGAAGAGAAACCTGCTACGAAAGCTGAACCCAAGAAGGAGGAAGCTAAAAAAGAAACCAAAAAGGAAGATAATTCCAACGAAGAAGAGCCTAAAGAGGAAAAAATTGAAACTCAATATAAAAAACTAAAGGGTCTTAACGTTACCGGTGAAAAAATTGATCTAAATAAATTTAAAGATAAGCCTAAGAAGAAAAAAGAAACGAAATCTTCATCTTCTGACAATTCTAAAAAACGGAGAAGGCGCAGGATTTCTAAAAATGACAATTCTTCCAAAAATTTTGACAATAGAAAAAGAGGGGGAAAATCTAATAATAAATCAAAAAGAGTTACCAAAGAAGAGCCTACAGAAGAAGAAATTCAAAAGCAAATTAAAGAAACGCTCGAGAAACTTCAAGGGAAATCTAATAAAGGCAAAGGTGGTGCAAAGTATCGTAAAGAAAAGAGAAAGCAACATAGACAGAAATCTCAGGATGAGCTTGATCAAATAGAAAAAGAATCCAAAACACTTAAAGTAACAGAATTTGTTACAGTAAATGAGGTCGCCACGATGATGGAAGTTTCTGTAACTCAAATTATTTCTGCTTGTATGTCTTTAGGAATGATGGTAACCATGAATCAAAGATTGGATGCTGAAACACTAACGATCGTAGCAGAAGAATTTGGTTTTGAAGTTGAATTTGTAGATAGTGAAGAAGACACTCAATTTGAATTAGAAATTGAAGAGGATGAAGAAGATCTGGAACCAAGAGCACCTATCGTAACCGTAATGGGTCACGTAGATCACGGTAAAACTTCTTTACTTGACTTTATTCGAGAGGAAAATGTCATTGCTGGAGAAAGCGGTGGAATAACACAACATATAGGAGCCTACGGTGTCGAGCTTAAAAGCGGTCAAAAAATTGCATTCTTAGATACACCTGGTCACGAAGCTTTTACAGCGATGCGTGCAAGAGGAGCTAAAGTAACTGATATTGCAATAATTGTAATCGCAGCAGACGATGACGTAATGCCTCAAACCAAAGAAGCTATCTCTCACGCGCAGGCTGCCGGAGTTCCTATTATTTTTGCTATAAATAAAGTTGATCTTCCAACGGCTAATCCAGAGAAAATAAAAGAATCTTTAGCTAATATGAATTTACTTGTTGAAGATTGGGGTGGAAAAATCCAATCTCATGATATATCAGCTAAGAAAGGAGATGGTGTTGAAGAATTATTAGAAAAGGTATTATTAGAAGCTGAAATATTAGAGCTTAAAGCAAACCCGGATAGGTTAGCTCAGGGTACTGTGGTTGAAGCTTACCTTGACAAAGGTAAAGGTTATGTTTCTACTATTTTAGTTCAATCCGGAACCTTAAAAGTCGGAGACTATCTTCTTGCGGGTACAACATCCGGTAAAATAAAGGCAATGCATGATGAACGCGGAAATAAAATTAAAGAAGCTGGTCCATCAACACCTGTATCAATCTTAGGATTAGATGGAGCTCCACAAGCAGGTGATACCTTTAAGGTAATGGAAGACGAAAGAGAAGCAAAAGACATTGCTTCGAGAAGAAGTCAACTTTTACGCGAACAAAATGTAAGAACTCAAAAACACATTACATTAGATGAAATTGGAAGACGTATCGCTCTTGGAGATTTCCAGGAATTGAATGTTATTCTTAAAGCTGATGTGGATGGTTCTGTCGAAGCGCTTTCTGATAGTTTACAAAAATTATCAACGGAGGAAATTCAGGTAAATATCATTCATAAAGGAGTAGGAGCCATTACAGAAAGTGATGTTCTTCTTGCTTCAGCGTCAGATGCGGTTATTATTGGATTTAATGTAAGACCAGCCGGTACAGCAGGAACACTTGCTGATAAAGAAGAAATAGATATCAGAACTTACTCCATCATCTATGATGCAATTAATGATATAAAAGATGCGATGGAAGGTATGTTGTCTCCTGAATTAAAAGAGGAAGTGACAGGAACGGCTGAAATAAGAGAAACTTTCAAAATTTCTAAGGTCGGTACAATTGCTGGTTGTATGGTAACTTCTGGAAAAGTTTACAGAAAGTCAAATATTAGAATCATTAGAGATGGTATCGTTATCCATACTGGAACGCTCGAAGCTTTAAGAAGATTTAAAGATGATGTCAAAGAAGTTTCAAAAGGTTATGATTGTGGTATGCAAATAAAAGGATACAACGATATTAAGATCGGAGATATCATTGAAGCATTTCAGGAAGTTGAAGTCAAAAAGACTTTATAAAAGTAGCGTAGCCAATATTAGAAGATCAAAAAATGGGGCAATTTTAGCCCCATTTTTTTATGAAATAAATTGCAGTAAAAATTTTTGTACCACTTAGCTTCATGAATGACTCTTTTAGATCTTCTAAGATGACTCTCTAATCAACATAATAAAGAAAAATTAGACAACAGCTTTTAATAAGCAATGTTACTATAATTATTTAATTTTGTTAGGTTCTTGATGATTACTAAAATGCTAACTTTTTTAGTTTCAAATACCCAATTAATGGCAAATAATATATCTATAGCTTTATGCTTTTTTGTTTCTATTTGCACCGCTCAGGACTTATCTGGTTTATGGGTTCACGATGAAGATGGACTTTCTCCTGAAGGTCTTATGGAGGTTTATGGAATGATGTATCTGAAAGCAAAAGACTCTGGACAAATTTTTGGATTAACTTACGATAATCATATGCAAAGTTGGTGCAGTTTTTATTTGGAAGGTGAATATGATTCAGAAAATAAAGAACTTATAGCAAAGAATACTGAAAAAATCGTAAAACCCCTTTTACATGTAAGATCAAGATATAAATTAACTTATGAAAAAAGAGGAAATACTGAATATTTAATAGGAAATGCGAGGCAAAAAGGCGTTCATGGATTTGCGCTTTCCTTTGGAGGTCTGATGAGAATTTCTTTAAAGTATAGAAAAGTAAAAAGAGAATACTATCAAAATTTTAAAGGTTATGAGGAGTTAAAGCCTTTTATTGATTCTTTAAAAGTTAAGTTTTCAATAGAAACTAAAGATAATAACTTCGTTGTGGAGAATCCAATTATTGAAGTTGAAGAAACAGAAAAAACCATTGCTATCACCAAAGAAAAAGATATTAGAAAAAACAGACTTTTGAGATCTCATACTATCAATTCTAATATTTTAGAATTTGAAATTTTTGACAAGTATCAAGAAGACGGTGACTTGATTAGCATTTACATCAATGATATATTATTCAAATTTGAATTTGAAGTCAAAAATGAATCAAAATTCTTTGAACTTAATTTACCTCCAAATCGAAAAGTACACAGGCTTGTGTTTGTTGCTAATAATGAGGGCAGTATTTCTCCAAATACGGCAACCATAAGATATAGAGTAAATAACAAAACTTATGAAGAAGACCTTTCAACAGATCGTTACATCAATATGTATTTAGAATTTAAGCTTCCAGAGTAGTTAATACAATAAAAGAAATAAAATGTTTCGATTTCAAATACTTCCAGTTTGTCTCTTCCAACCCGCTTTTTATAAAAATTAATGGATAAGAATCATTCTTGCTCATATTAGGATTTGAATACACATGTCATATGCTTTTTAGCTTGAGTTTAATTTTCTGTTTTTGTCTGATTCATAAATAAGCTTTATTTCAAAACTCATTCTTCGATATTTGCTATACCATAGCCTCTAAAAATATTCTAATATCAAATATTTCATGGCAGGTTTAGTATAAAAAAGCCATCACTAATTCTGATATCTTACTTAGAACCTATTTTCATAAATACAGTTGCAATACTCTTTAATTAAATAATTTTAAACAGTAAAATTAATTCAGTTTTTAAGGAATAGGTGAAATGAATTTATAAACCATTCAATATTAGGTTTAAGTCAGTTTTCAAGTTTGCTATTCAATAATCATTGCAATTATTAAAAACAATATAGTAAGCGCATTTATGGAAAGTATAATTATAGTCCTACCTATCAATAGCTTTTTGGTGATATAATAAACACTGATAATTATATTAGAGGGTAAAATTAATAGCAAAGGAATTGTCAATAGTTCTCCAAAGAATCTTATGACTCCGCTTGATTCAGATGGATTGTATGACCAATACACCAAGAGAACAAAATAAAAGACAGAAAATAAGCTTAGCATCAACAATGCATTGATGATGTAATGAGTGGTTTTCAATTAATTCAATTTTATATCAAGATTGTTATATATCCTTGCAGAATCTATAAAATTCAGTATCGGACTTAGTCATATGTTACATAAAATTATTGATGACCTGTATTTTATCTATGTATCTTTTCTCTGTATATCTTTGATTCACCTCTGAAAAACCTTTGTTTTTTGTACTACAGATAAGCACAAAGAATGTGGAGAGTTTCGTAGAGCCATTCTAATCTATTTTTTAGAAATTTGACTAATCGCCTTATCAGTCTGTCTAAGCAAGTTTAAAGTTTAATTACGGAATCCACTTAATATCCTTAAAATTTGGCTTACGTTTTTCCAGAAATGCGTTTCTCCCTTCTTTGGCTTCTTCAGTCATGTAGGCTAGTCTTGTAGCTTCACCTGCAAATACCTGCTGACCGACCATTCCATCATCAGTCAGGTTGAAGGCAAATTTGAGCATTTTGATAGAAGTTGGAGATTTTTCTAATATTTCCTGAGCCCAATTGTATGCTTCTTCCTCAAGCTTTTCATGAGGGATTGAGGCATTTACCATACCCATAGCTTCTGCTTCGTCAGCTGTGTAATTTCTTCCCAAAAAGAAAATTTCTCTAGCTTTTTTCTGTCCTACCATTTTTGCTAAGTAAGCAGAACCATATCCGCCGTCAAAACTGGTTACATCTGCGTCTGTTTGTTTAAAAATGGCGTGCTCTTTACTGGCAAGCGTTAAATCACAAACCACATGAAGTGAGTGTCCGCCGCCAACAGCCCAGCCAGGAACAACGGCAATCACAACTTTTGGCATAAATCTGATTAAACGCTGAACTTCAAGAATATTGAGTCTTGGCATGCCATCGTCATCTACATAGCCTTGATGGCCACGAGCATTTTGATCGCCACCACTACAAAAACTGTAAATGCCATCTTTAGGTGATGGTCCTTCTGCAGAAAATAAAATAACCCCGATTGAGGTATCTTCTCTGGCATCTAAGAATGCTTTATAAAGTTCTGCAACCGTTTTCGGTCTAAAGGCATTTCTGACCTCAGGTCTGTTGAAAGCTATTCTTGCAACACCATTGCCAGATTTTTTATAAGTAATATCTTGGTATTCTTTTACAGTGGTCCAATTCATAATTTGTCAAAGTACGGTTTGTATTTAGTATCGTTTTGCATGTCTGGAAACATTTCAAACATGATGCTACTCAATTCCGGATTGTTTTTATAAGCTTCTTCAAAAGTTAACCAGGCGTCATCAAAAACATTTAATTTATAATAAACCCCAGCAATTCTATATAAAAATTCTTCATGATCCTGGTAGAATTCAGAACCATAAATTAATGTATCTAATGCGTCCAGCCAATGCTCATCTTCAATACAAATGTCTGCCTGAGCAATTAGGTTTTCAAATTCGTAATTGCCATATTTTAGAGCTTGTTGAAGTCCTTTTTTGCTTGCTTCTTCATTACCCAATTCATTATTAATTATGCTGTAATTTCTCCAGTGATGTGGATTTTCAGCATCAATATTAAGAGCTTTATTGACAAAGGATAAGGCTGTTTTATATTCTTTTTTAAGCATGTAAAAATCTGTCAATGCTGCCCAGGCTTTATCCATTAAAGGATCTTCATGTACTGCCTTTTTGAAGTATTTTACTGCTTCTCTTGAATTATTAATTTTCAAATAGCATTTTCCAATTCTTAGGTAAGCGTAAGATGTAGGATCATCTAGCTGATTTGAAATCTTATAATTTTCAATGGCTTCTTTAAATTTATTTAAGCGTTCTAATGCCTTAGCTTTTTCTAGATAAGCTCCAACGAAATATTCATCTGAATAAATCGCAAAGTCAAAGGCTTGCAACGCTCTTTTATCCTCACCTATATCAAAATACAATTTACCTAACTGATGCCAGGCGACTTCGCAGTAAGGATTTTTATCTAAAAATGAATTTAAAAATTCAATCCCTTCTTCCTGTTGGTCGAGAAAGTCAAAGCAATAAATAATATTGTAAAGCGCCGTAAAATCTTCTTGATTCTGATCCAGGCATTTCATGTAGGTCTCTTTGGCCTTTTCAAAATTTTCCATGAAAAGATATTCGATTCCTATTAAATTATAAATTTCAGTTGGTTCTACAGCAAATTCTAAAGTGTACTCAAGTGTGCTTATGGCTTTTTTGTGCTTATCCTGTTTAGAATAAATGTTAGCCTGCAAAATATAAATTTCTTCATTTTGAGGATCTACCTGCTGAAGATAGCTAAGCAATTCTTCCGCTTGAGAGTGTTTGTCTTCAAAAATATAAATTTCTGCTTTGAGCAATTTCAAATCATTGTAGTTTGGGTGCTGATCCATACCCAGGTCTAATGCTTTCTTAGCTAATGAGAGTTTTCCCATGTCAATGTAGTGTTCGACAATTTCGACAAATTCGTCTGCATCGAAGAACAGTATGTGATTGGTCTTGAGCATGTGTTCGAATTTTTCTATAGGAAAATCAAAGTCTTCGTTGGAATCAAATTTCATATAAGAGACTTTTTAAATAATTATAGGTTAAAGTTAAAAGCGTTTTCATTTGATATCGTTTTTTTCGAAATAGGTTGTCAACAAATTAATCAACAATTCATTTTTTCGTTTATTATATTAAGGATGTTAATAATGATGTTGCAGCCTTTTCTGATATCTTCATCACAAATATTTAAAGGCGGTGTAATGCGAACGGCTTTCTTTTCATACAATAACCAGAATAAAATAAGTTGTTGTTCTTTAGCTTCTAAAACAACTTGATTGGCAATATCTTCAGTTTTTATAATTGCTGCCAGCATAAGACCTTTTCCTCGAATTTCTGTAATTAAAGGATGTTTTAAAAGTGTTCTAAACAGTTGTTCTTTTTCTAAGGTCTGCTGAATAATATCAGTTTTTGTTAATACCTCCAGGGTTTTACTAGCTGCGGCAGCAATTACAGGATGACCACCAAATGTAGTGATATGTCCCAGTTTTGGATTATCACTTAAAAGACTCATTAACTCCTTTGAGGCTGTTAAAGCGCCAATGGGCATTCCGGAGGCCATTGCTTTTCCCATGACTAAAATATCAGGTACGACATCAAAATTTTGAAAACCAAACAGTTTACCTGAACGTCCAAATCCTGGTTGAATATCATCTAAAATCAATAAAGCTCCTACCTCTTGGCATTGTTTTTTGATTTTTTTTAAGTAATTGTCTTCAGGTATTATAAATCCGCCACCACCTTGAATAGTTTCTAGGATAACTGCAGCTGTATTTTCTGTAATTAAACTCAAACACTTTGTATTGTTGAACTCTATTTGAGTGATGTGTGGCAATAAAGGTTTAAATGGCGCAACTCGTTCTTCATAATCCATTAAACTTAAAGCGCCGTAGGAATTACCATGGTAACAATTTTTTGCTGAGATTATTTGCGAGCGACCTGTAGCTCTTCTGGCTAATTTGATACTGGCATCAATGGCTTCTGTACCACTATTAACCAAGTAGGTTTGCTCTAATGGTTCAGGTAAAAGTTCTGCTAACTGTTGAGTAACTTTCAGAGCAGGTTCTAAAATATACTCACCATAAACCATCACATGCATATATTTTTCTGCTTGTGTTTTAACTGCTTCAACAATTTCTGGGTGTGAATGGCCTAAATTGCAGGCTGAAACTCCTGCTACAAAATCCAAATGTGCTTTACCATCTTTTGTGTAAATATAGCTGCCTTTAGCATAATCAATTTCAAGAGCTAATGGATGTGGAGTCGTCTGTGCTTGATAAGTTTTAAAAGCTTCAATCATTATCTATCTCCTTCAATTTCATCTTTGGCTTATTAATTTTTAACCTTTCGTTCTTTTTGGCTTCCAGAATGCTGTCTTTGGTTTTAGTTTTTAGATTAGATCTTGAGTTTAGATCTTTTTGATTGTAAAAAGATTCTTTAATACTATCGTTAGTATCAATATCTTCTATACCTTCAATTTTAGGCAAATTATATGTTGGTCTGTTAGTAAATAAATCTGCTTTACTTTCAATTAATTCATCACCTCGCCAGATCATTCCTTTTAACGTTCTGGCATTTGGTGGCAACTCATTTTCAGGATAAGTCTCGCCAGTGGCTTTATTGTAATAGTAAACGTCTGTCACTTCCTGATCATCAAATAGCATTTTTAAAGAGGAAGACAATGTCTTGTCGATGCCTACTAATTCACCTTTATCATTTCTGGTATAGTATAGAGATTCAGCGTTTTTGATGAAAGTAGCTTCTTTAATTTTATTGTCTTCAAAAAGTCCTATTAGTTCTTTCCCTTTGACTTGATTAAAACCTTCAATGGTATCTTTTTGAACCATAAAGCTATTGTAGAAAACCCTAAGTGAATCTAATTTTTCAGTTTCTACATTAGACATTAATTGAATGGTATCTCCCGTAATTTGTCCATTAGAAGACCAAAGAACAGGATTATTGATCAATCTTGTATGGCCGGTAATTTCTGATGAATGTATGGAATCTGCTTTGCCACTGAGGTCAGATTTATACAACCTAGCATCAGGAAACGCTCTCACTATTCTTTTTTCCGGCTCTCCCGTAATCAGCATGGTATCACTAGCAATAAATATAGAATCATTTTCCTGAAAGGACGCCACCCAAGGATTTTTAGTAATGATTACCGAATCTTTCTGCTTGTAGACTTCGGCATAATCACCATAAATTTTTGTTCGATTTACAGTATCTATGATTTCAATATTGTTGGTTGCAGAAGCAAAATTTCTGTTTTGATCAAAAAAAATACTATCACCATAGAGTTTACGCTGCTCGTAATCTACCCTAGAATTTTTGATGAAGTATCCAAAATTGGTTCTGGTGTCAAAAAAACCCTTTTCGCAATAGACCTTACCGCTTTCAGTCTGTACAGTTGAAGGTTCATACAAATAGGCATGACCGTTTTCTGTGTAAAAATCAAGAAAATTTGTGTTTATGGTGTAATCAGGATTCGTGACGACTACATTTTGACGAAAGGCATATTTCTCTTTTTGCATGTCGTAAGTTCCGCGAATGCTAGTGATTGTACTTGCCGTGTCTTTTACAGTTCCTCCGCTTCTGTAAAAGGATTTTTGCTGAACACGATCAAAAAATAAAGAATCGGTAGTAAGTCGATTGCTTGGTGTTGTGAGTATTACTTCACCACTTGCAAATGCAAACTTAGTATTACCATTATATTCAGCGTAGGCACTGTTCATATTTACGGTATCTCCCTGCTTCATTCTAACATTACCGTAAGCTTTGAAGAATTTTTCTTCTTCATAATAAATGGCTTTGTCACACCAGACATTTATGCCTTCATGTTCAAAGTAAACTTGCCTATCAACTTTTGAGAAAATAAATGCGCCGGGATATTTAACTTCATCAATTCCAGTTCTATCACTTTTATATCTTATGTCTTTATTTTGCGCAAAAAGACTAGAAGAAAATAGGAATAATATAAGCAGTAACCTAGAATTCAAATTTTTATTGCAAATTTAAATAATTCAACGATTGTAGAGGTGAATTAGGCAAGAAATAAGTTTCATTTTACTGCCTGATCACGGGTTTTTACAAAACTCAAAACAGATCTAGTGGTATAAAAATTACTTACATTTTATCATTTACCAATCTTTTGCCATTCTGGCGAAAAGTAAGTGGTACGACCACCAACCTTGATCTTATCGATTTTACATCCGGTATGATGACAGGTACCGCCATCCTTTCGATTGTGAATCAGAAAATAGTCCGGAAAATTAGCATAATGAGCTTCTTTGTCTATCGCTACTTCAATCACATTTTTCATCGCTTCAAAAACGGCTTTAATGTTATTTTCAGTCATATCTTCAACCTTGTGTTTAGGATGAATTTTGGCCTGATATAGGATATCATCAGCCATCCAGTTGCCTACGCCCGCACAAATACTTTGATCCATGATGATCTTTTTAATATCCGTGGACCTCTTGTTGAGTGATGCTTTAAAGTCTTCAAGAATCAGGTCTCTCGCATCATCACTAAGGCTATGTTCAGACTTAAATTCTTTGATAGAGCTCGTCAAGTTCCACCAACCAAATTTCCGTTTATTTTCAAAACCAAAGTGATAGCCGTTATCGAAGCTCAATTGAATGTGTGCATATTGCGGTCGATTGTCTTCTCCGCTGTAATAATGCGGGCGACCGGTCATTCCAAAATGAATAACCAAAACATCTCCTGCATCAGTTTTTAAAAACAAGTATTTTCCAATTCTCTCAGTATCCGTTAGTTTTTGACTGATAAGAATATCGTTAAAATTTGATTTTGGCTGTTTCAGCAGTCGATCGTCTCTACAGTCCAGGGCAATAATTTTTTGGTCTAAGCAGGTTTGATCAATGTAACGCTTATAGCTTTCAACTTCTGGTAATTCAGGCATTTTTTTATTTAAAAATAGAAGTTTAAAACCTCCGACATTTTGGGTTTAGTAAATTTGTAACATTTTAGAGGGTTCTGAAGGTATTAGATTGTGAAAGATTACCACACGCCATTGCATTTTACTCTCAGTAAGTAGTACCGTCACTGCGAGGAGGTAAGACGTGGCAGTCTTATTGTTTGTAGTTCTCACATTAAATGGTATTTTTTAATTGATGAACTCTGCTAAAGCTGTTGGAAATTGCCGCGCTCCATTATATTTCTCACGCAATGACCGATATGAATTGTAGTGAATTGCCCAGCTATATTGCTAAATACCTGAAATGACGCATTGATACACTGTCAATGTAAGAAAGTAAAACGAGGCAGTCTCATGATACTATTTTCTAAAATTCAAAATTCAAAATTCAAAATTTAAAATTTCAAAATCTTATATTTGTAAAATGCAAAAGCTATTTAATAGCATATTATCCTTTGTTATTCTGACTCAGAGTTTTGGTTTAAATGTCAACAGTTTGGTTCAAATGGATGATTTCTGGGCTCACTATCAGGAGCATAAAATTGAATACGGTGACAGTTTTTTGACCTTTTTGGATTTACATTACGGCAGTCAGTCGCATGAACATGAAGATGAACATCCAGAACATCAGGATTTACCTTCTCAATTTACATTTAACTTACAATACATGCATTTTTCAGCTGAAAGCTTTAATTTTCAGTTTTATCATATACCAAAATTCATTCAACATAATTTCGGGTATTCAAAATCCTTTACCTCATTATTAGAAACAGATATTCTTCAGCCACCACGGCTTATGGCTTATTACATTTAAGTCTTTTGTTTAGTTTCTAATCATTATTTTATGCTTTCAAAACTCATCGAGTTTAGTTTAAAATCTAAACTCATTATCTTACTTTTTATAGCTGGTATTGTCGGCTTTGGACTTTATGCCCTGAACAATATTTCAATTGGTGCAGTTCCAGATGTTACAAACAATCAGGTGCAGGTTCTGACGACGTCAAGAAATCTTTCAACCACTGATATTGAGCAATTTATTACTTATCCAATTGAATTAGAATTGGCCAATTTGCCTGGTGTAAAGGAAATTCGTTCTACTTCAAAATTTGGATTGTCCGTCGTTACTGTGGTGTTTGAAGACGATATGGGTACGTATTTACCCAGACAACTGATAGCTGAAAAACTAAAATTTGCCGAAGAAAAAATTCCAGCACAATTTGGAAAACCTTTTATGGGACCAATTTCTACAGGTCTTGGTGAGATATTTCAATACACGCTCGAAGTTGAAGAAGCTCATAAACACAAATACTCTGCGATGGAATTGCGAAGTATTCAGGATTGGGTGGTAAAACGTCAATTGTCTGGCATTGAAGGTGTGGTAGAAGTCAATACTTGGGGTGGATTTTTAAAACAATACGAAGTTTCTTTTTCAACGGAAAAACTACAAGCTCAAAATATCAGTATTTCTTCGGTATTTCATGCTTTAGAAAACAACAATGCTATTGCTGGTGGCAGCTATATCGAAAAAGAAGAACAAGCTTATTTCATTAGAGGTGATGGTTTGTTGAAAAGCAAAGAAGACATAGAAAATATTGTTGTAGAAAATCGACAGGGCCGACCTATTTACATTCGAGATATAGCTGAAGTCGATTTTGGATATGCTCGCCGATTTGGAGCAATAACTGGAAATGGTGAAGGCGAAAAAGTGCTTGGGCAGGTCATGATGCTGAAGGGTGCAGACTCCAAATCAACCATAGAAAATGTCAAAAAACGTTTAAAAGAGATAGAAGGAAGTTTACCTGAAGGTGTGTATATCAACGGATTTTTAGACAGAAGTGAATTGATTGCCAGAACAACATCAACCATTACAGAAAACTTATTACTTGGATTTTTAGTAGTGGTAATCATCGTCATTGTCCTGATTGGTGACTGGCGATCAGGTTTAATCATTGCATCAGTCATTCCTTTGAGTTTTCTCATTGCCATTAGTCTGATGTACGTTTTCAATATTGATGCAAATCTGATGAGTCTCGGTGCTTTAGACTTTGGAATTATCATAGATGGCGCTGTAATCATCGTAGAGTTCGTTGCTTTTAAAATGTTGATAAATTCAGAACAATTTAAAAATTCTTCAACGCAGGAAATAAAATCTTTAAAAGACAAAATCACCTTTTCCGGAGCATCAAAAATGATGAATTCTGCCATTTTTGGACAATTGACTATTTTGATTGTATTTGTACCAATTTTAACACTGACAGAAGTTGAAGGTAAAATGTTCAAGCCCATGGCGTTGACTTTTGTTTTTGCATTGATAGGTGCCATCATTATTTGTTTTACATGGATTCCTGTAGCTTGTAGCTGGTTTTTGAAACCAGAGAAATTAAGAAAGAAGAATCTTTCGACCAGAATTATTGATGGTTTAAATAAGATTTACAAACCTATTCTGAATAGGTCTCTAAAGTCCAGTCGCTTGGTGTTAGGTAGTGCGATTTTGATTTTAGCTTTAGCCATTTATACCTTTATAAATATGGGTAGTGAATTTGTACCAACGCTAGACGAAGGTGATTATGTGATTCAGCCAATTTTGAAAACGGGAAAATCATTGTCAAGCACGATCGAAAGAACCACTGAAATTGAAAAAATCCTATTAAAAGAATTTCCCGAAGTGGAACAAGTCGTCTCCAGAATCGGCGCAGCAGAAGTGCCTACAGATCCAATGTCTATGCAGGATTCAGATATTATTATTCGGCTAAAACCCAAAAATGACTGGACTTCTGCAGATACCAAGGAAGAATTGGCGGAATTGATGAAAGACAAACTCAGCATAATTCCTAATATGGAAATTGAATTTACCCAACCTATCGAAATGCGCTTCAATGAGCTGATTACAGGTGTGAGAAGTGATATTGCTATCAAAATATTTGGCGAAGATTTGAATGTTCTTTCAAGCAAAGCCAATCAAATCAAAAACTTGATTGAAAATGCGGATGGTGTAGGAGACATTTCCGTAGAAAAAATAGTGGGTTTACCACAAATAATTGTCAACTACAATAGACAAAAAATTGCCAGATATGGATTGAATATTCAGGACATCAATGAGGTTATTTCAACGGGATTTTCCGGACAAACCTTGGGCGTTGTTTTTGAAGGAGAAAAACGATACGACCTTGTGATGAGATTGCAGAAACAAAAAAGAAGTGGCATTTCAGACCTTGAAAACCTGATGATCGATACGCCAAACCAAGGAAAAATTCCTTTGAGTGAAGTGGCAGAAATAAAATATGCTGAAGGACCGGCAAAAATATCCAGAGAACAAACCCAGCGTAGAATTAATGTAGGAATCAATGTGCGAAATCGAGATTTACAATCGGTGGTGGAAGATGTTCAAAAACTGATTGAAAAAAACATCAAACTTCCAACAGGTTATACCATTACTTATGGTGGTCAATTTGAAAATCTTCAAAGCGCGACAAAACGCCTGCAAATCGTTGTTCCGATCGCACTATTGCTGATTTTTGTCTTATTGTATTTTGCCCTCAAAACCCTTAAAGATACTCTGCTTATTTTTACGGCCATTCCGTTTTCATCGGTTGGTGGTATCTTTTTATTGTGGGTTAGAGATATGCCTTTTAGTATTTCAGCTGGTGTTGGTTTTATTGCTTTGTTCGGAATTTCAGTCCTGAATGGAATAATATTGGTCGAACACTTCAAAGATATAAAATCCGATGGTTCAAAGTTAGATAGAACCAACATCATAAAAGCGACACAAGACAGACTGAGAGCAATATTACTTACAGCAAGTTCAACAGCGCTTGGATTTTTGCCCATGGCAATTTCAACCGGAGCTGGTGCAGAAGTACAAAGACCATTAGCTACAGTAGTTATTGGTGGTTTGGTAACTTCAACGCTATTAACCTTGATCATTTTGCCGGTATTGTATTACAGTATTGAAAAAAGAATTATGAAAAATTTAAAATTATCAAATACGACTATCTTAATTATCCTTTTGTGCTTGGGAAGTATATTTTCTGCTGAAGGACAGAATTTAGATAGTCTTAAAACGATGATGCTACAGAATAACAAAGGTCTTAAAGCATCCGAATTAGCGATTGAGAGCAGAAAGGCTGCAGAAGGCCAGGCCTTTGATTTTGAAAAACTTCAAGTCTACCAAATCTTTGATGAAGCGGAACTGGATCCAATTGCCAACAGACCGCTTTATCAATGGGGAGCGATTCAAAATTTTGATTTTCCTACCGTTTATGCTAAACGATTGAAACGCAACAAAACTATGACGGAGATTAATTCAAGTCAAAATGAGATAAATATTCAATTGAATTTTCAGCGTCTTGAATTGTTGTATCAAGAGCGATTAGTCTTAAACGAAAAGTTGAAAATCTTCAACTATTTAGACAGCATATATACTGATTTTTCCAGAAAAGCCAATCGTAAATTTGAAGAAGGCGAATCGACTTATCTCGAAAAAATAACGGCTAAATCTAAGCAAGCCCAAATTCAGAATCAGTTGATCACATTCAAAAACCTTTTAAATTCGAACTTGCTTAGCATGCAGAATTTAATTCAGTCTGATGTTGAAATTCAATTACCAGATGTCACACCAAAAAAACTTGACATAGAATTGAAATCTATTGAAAATTCTCCCTTTTTAGGTTTGAATCAAGCTGAGATTGCATTGGCTGAGCAAGAATGGAAACTATCTAAAAATGAGCTTTTACCTGGAATTTCATTGAGTTACTTTTTACGTAGTAATCCTTCTATTGATACTAATTTTTACGGCTATCAAATCGGATTGAATGTGCCACTATTATTTTTTGGTGATAAAGCCAAAATTAAGTCTAAAGCTTTGGAAAAAGAGATGGCCGATTATAATTTTCAGCAAACTAAACTCAATCTGGAAACGCAAAGGGAACAATTGCTTCAACAGTTGGCTAGTCAAAATGAAACGCTTAATAATTTTACTTCGAATCAACTTGAAATAGCTGAAGAAATTATTAAAACCACAGAAAGTAGCTACCTGAACGGTGAAATTAATTTCTTTCAATATGTGCAAAGTATAGACAATGCTTTACAAATTAAACTAGATTATTTATCAATGCTGTCATCTTATAATCAAAGTGTTATACAACTCAATTATTTACTTTTAAATTAAAATTATGAAAACCTTATTCTATATATTTTTGTTATTTTGTTTGGTCCTGATGTCCTGTAAAAAAGAAAGTACAACAGAAGATAAATCTTCAGAGCAGGTTTCTGAAAATATCATACAGCTCTCCGAAACACAATTTAAAAATGGAGACTTTAAGCTCACAAAAGCGGATTCGACTGTGTTTTATGAAGAGTTTAAAGTCACAGGTTATGTTGATGTTCCGCCACAAAATAGAGCTTCGATAAACTCATTTTTCAGTGGATTTGTAAGTCAAATAGATTTAATTACAGGCGATGAAGTGAAAAATGGTGATTTGCTGGTAAAACTTCAGAACCCTGAGTTTATTCAAATTCAACAGGAATTTTTAGAAAATTACAGTCAACTCGATTTTTTAGAAACTGAATTTAAAAGAAAGAAAAATCTTTTAGACGATAAGGTAATCTCTAAAAAAGTCTTTCAGCAAACCAGAAGTGAATATTTGAGTATGAAAGCTAAAATTCAAGGTCAACAAAAAACTTTAGAATTAATGAATATCAATATTTCAAAGGTGTTGAATGGACAATTTTCTGAAACTATTTCATTATATGCTCCAATTTCAGGAAAAATCAGTAAGGTTAATGTGTCAAAAGGGAGTTTTGTTGAGCCAAACACCATGATTATGGAGATCTTAGACACTGATCATATTCATTTAGAATTAGATGTGTTTGAAAAAGATATCATGAAAATAAAAGTTGGAGACACTTTAGAATTTAAAATTCCGGAGATTAAAGATGAAATTTTCAAGGCTTATGTAAAATTGGTCGGTGCAGAGATTGGCGAAAACAGAAGCGTCAGAGCCCATGCGCACCCTATTAGTGAGAATAGCAATTTTGCAGTTGGGATGTTTATTGAAGCACATTTCAAACATAAACCATTAATGTCTTTAAGTTTACCCGAAACCGCTTTTGCAAAAACCGATCAAGCCTGGATCGTTTTAAGATTAAAAGACCAAAAGGAGGGATCTTACAATTTTGAAATGATAGAAGTCCAAACTTCGAATGAACAGTTTGGTAAAAAGCCTCTAAAGAACAAAACAACAATCCGCCCTAACGACAGGTTTTTGTCTAATGGTGTTTTTGATCTGGTTGCCGGGGAATAGTTTATTGAATTAACAAAATAGTTTCTAATGCCTTTATTTTTTTTAAAAGGCTGGATAGCTAATTGTTTTAGGCTGCGATTGTTTTTTATAATTTGAGTTGTACTTATGTTATTTTCTTAAGTGTGTTATTTTAGAAATCATCAAAAGTGGTGTATTTTTGAGGATATATACTAGTTACCTGCAAGCTAAAAACAAAAACTATGGAATATTTACTAGACGTTAAATTTGAAGACAACAACTACAATGCTGTTATTCATTTGGTAACGACATTGAAAGCAAAATCAGATGAAGAAGCAAGAATTTTCGTAGATGAACTAGTAGAAGGGTTTAAAAGAAGGAAAATCACCGTATTGAATGGTTCGTATACTCGAATCGACCATGACCCTGAGTATAGAAAGAGCCAATATGAGTATTATAATTTTTGCTTAAAAAGGGCAACCGCTTCTGTTAAGATTGAACAATTCATTTTTGAAAATCCAGACCAAACCAAATCACTTGTAGATAATCTCACTGAGCGACTTTTGAATGGTGAAAACTCAACTGCTAAAATTGGCAAAGAATATAATATTCCTGTTCGTATAACGGAAAAAGAAACAAGGAACCAGATTGAACGTGAGTTTTTCTTCCAAAATATTGAGCATTTGATACCAATGAACTAAGTATTGCACCTTTTAAAATGATAAACTCTTCAATTGAACATAATCTTCATGAATACGTCAGAAAAATTGATGACGAAGGAGTATTCAATAAGCAGGATGAAAAGCTAAACGCAGAAGACTTCTTTATGCGTCTATTTGAGCTGATTTACAATTGGAAGAACTTAATCAACCTAAACTATGGCAAAACAAATTCCGCAGGTATAGACTTATTTGAGACTAGAAAAGGAATTGCAATTCAAATAACTGCTCTCCAAAGTAAGGAAAAAGACAAAATCGAAGACACGATTAAAAAGACAATTGAATACCATAAATCAAAATCAATCAACGAGATTATTTGTTTCTTCATAAGAGACAACGAAGGATTAAAAAAAATAAGCGAAGAAGAACTATCAAAGCAATACGGTTATAAAATAACAATCTCTACAACTAGGCAAATCATTGGTGATTTTCAAAAAATAACTTCTCCTGAAAAAAGACTGCGAATTGAAGAAATTGTAAACCAAGAACTCTCACCTAAATTCAGCGGATTAAGCTCAGTTTATCATTTCAAAAATTTCAGTGACAGAAATACAAATCAAGAGTATTTAACACCACCAGAAGCCATATATTTTTCTGCTTTTGAGAAACAAAAGATTAGGGAAATAGCTTCACTTTTTAATAAAAATAAAACGAAGGAATACGCTATTCTTGGAAATCCATGTAGTGGAAAAACGACATTAGCAGAAGCTATATACAATAACTTTATTCCGCATTTTAGAAATAGAACTTTTTATTTAGACCTTACCAACCCAGATATAAATAGCAATAATGTACTTGATGAGATTGGTAAACTTTCCTTTTATCGATCTACTTTAGTTATTGATAATGTTCACGAAAACGTAAACTTATTTAACAGAATTCGAGAAAGGATTAGACCTTTTGAATGGATAAAGGCCATTTATTTATCGAGGTATTACAACTCGTATCGTGAAGAAGATATGAGTTCAATTTTTAATGTTTTTAAGGGTATTAAGCAATTTAGATACAATCCTAATATAGAATTTGATGAAAAAGTATCAGGAATAATAGATAACAGAATCTATAGATTAAAAAAAGACTACTCTGAATTTAGTTGGTACAAAGGGGATTTTGAGACAATCTTAAAGAATACAAATAGAAACTTATTAAAACTAAACATTGCTCTTGAAACTTGGATTTCGTCCACTAAAAAAGGTGTTACTTTAAAATTTGACCAAATTAATACTGACAGAATTTATGAGTATTTCTACGAACACCATAGATTAAAAGAATTTGATGAAGAATTACTGTTTTTGTATTCTTTTCTTTTCAGCCTTGACATTTCATTCTTAAGAGTCAAAAACAAATCTGACGAATTTAAAAAACTAAAAGAAAAGGGGATTGTGTTAAGCTACTCAACCAGTGATTACTATTATTTTCCTCATAAAGATTATGCTTTTTTAATTCACCAAACCTTAATTAAAGAAAAAGATTTAGGCACAACTCTTTTAGTCGAACTGCTCAAAAAATACATTGATAATTACAGAACGGAAACTGAATTAAACATTATAGAGCTAATAGTAAAACTGATTTTTACAGAAAAATTTGAAATTGGCAGAGAATTGCTGAATTATCCGAAAGTTATCGAATTACTTTCTGCTAAATTCCAAACCAATATTCGCACATATGAAGCCTACCAATTACAGAAAGTATTCTTTCAATCATTCGATTATTTGAACAGTGAAAATCAATTGCTGTATTTTAATTTTTTTATAAAATACTATTCAATTCATAAACTCGAGCTATACGTCTTTAAAGATTATTCCGTGTATAGTAATTTGCTACAGATAGCCAATCAATTAAACAAGGAACTTGGAAATATCGTAAAAACACTACGAGTTAATGAACAGGCAAACACTAATTCTATTACAGAATTAACAATGCGAATTAGTAAAAAGAAAGCCACTCCAGAGACGGTTAGTAGAATCCTAAACTCATTTGATTTTTCAGAGTGGTTGTCAATGATTGAAAAGTTGCCCACTCTTTCAAGAATTACAAATTCACTTTCAGAGTTAAATACTTCACCACTATCTAAGAAATTACTGCTCGGAATTATTAACAATTTAAACGTTGAGCAACTTGCTAACAAAAGCAAAAACTTAAAAGCAGTTCAAATTGGAAAGTCAATAAGAGAACTTGAAAAAATTGATATATCTCTAGGAACAAAGATTGCTCAAAATCTACTGAATAAATTATCGAAAGGCTTAAACCTATCCCAATCGAATCTATCTGATTTTGCAAAGAGCTTATCTGACTTGTCGTCAATAGCACCTGATTTGATTAAAATAGAACTTAAAAAGAGTTATGAAAATGGAACATTCTATAACCTACTTGAAAACGAAAAAAGTTTAAGCAATATCTCAGCTAGGTTATTAGAATTGAATACCATTATTAAGGATGAAAAAGTTACTTTTTTGAAGTTAACCAATGAGTTTTTAGCTTCTGAAAGTTTCAAGAATTTAATCAAAAGTGAAAGTAACATTAATAGTCTGCTTATTTTCTTTGAACTAGTCAAAAAGCAACAAATTGAGATTGTTCAAGACGTATCAAATGAACTATTGAAGATTACAAAGGAACAAGTGTTAAACTGTGCTTTCGATATTACGGTTTTATCTAATCCTAAAGCCCTGAATCTGCCAGAGCTTAAAAATAGAATCAAAAACGAAATATCTTCTGAACTCCTAAATGAGGTTATTAATGGTTCAAAGTTTACTGTTGTTGAATCTCTATTTCTAGTTTTAACAAGAGTAGATAAAGAGAAAACTGTAAAAGCATTGAATAATTCAGATATGAATATTTTGTGTAAATCAATGTGTCATAAAGAGCTTAATATCAGTCAGTCTACTGAAGTTCTAAATAAAACAAAGAATAAAACCTTCGTTAGTGATGACTTGAATTCAAACCAGTTTTGTTCTAAGCTTTTAGATAAGTATTTAACAATACAACGGTCAGACACTTATCAATATAATCGATTGAATTTCGGAGACTTTTTGAAAGCTTTTGACTTTTCATTAAAAATTGATTTTGACACAGCCATAAAGCATTTTGAAACCGACTTTCTAAAGAAATTAAAAGTGCCCAACCACAAAAATTTGACGATTTCTTCTTTGTTTCAATCATTACGCAGAATAGAAGAATTAACTCAGAGTAAATTCGAAAAAGAAATCAGGGAATTTTTGAATTTATATAAACCAAAGTTTTTAAATGGAATTAGAAACGAAAACTTGGCTAAAACAACATCGGGACTAGTGGAATTGAGCAAATGTGATTTAAAGGATTATGCAGATGAATTGCTTTATGATGCTAAGAATGTTATTCTAAGTAAAATAAGACAATTGAATGGAGATAAAATATTGAAAGCAAAAGTATTCCCAGACATAGAAAAGATTGCGATTGGAAAAGCAAAAATAATATTAACCGAAATAAAAGCCAGCAGGTAACAATGTATATAAAAAATAGGCGGAATAGTAGTAAAACAAAGGGTTTTGGCTCGTATCAAACTTTATGCTTATCCGAAAATTTAGTGCTTCGAAATCGCCTACTTTTCATATACTAACCGTTGTAAAACATAATGACGAAAACCGAAATATAACAAATGAGTTTTGACAGACCTTTTCACAGAAATTATAGACCAGTAAAAAAGGGACACAATTCAGGATATAGTGATTGGGCATATATTGTCGACCATCATTATTCTGACCATCCTGAACATTACACAAGAGCATTTGCTATTCTACAAAAGGACATTATTGGACTATTCGAATATATAGAACCTTCTGACATTAATCTTGTAACTTATTCATTTAGAATACACGAATTATTAGTTAGAACCTGTATCGAGGTAGAAGCAAATTTCAAAGCAATATTAAGAGAAAATACTTTTAATCCAGTTTTTCGGAATGGACAAAAACAAGGACAACCGAGACCTGAAAAAAAATGGAATATTAATGATTTTAAGATAGTTAACAAAACTCATCATTTAGATGACTATTCAACTATTTTCCCTCATTGGCACGGAATTAAAAACGAGCGATTCCCTTTCAGACAATGGAAAAACAATGAACCTCTGACTTGGTATCAAGCATATAATAAATGTAAACACGATAGACTTCATAATTTTGAACAAGCAAGTTTAGGGAATCTGTTGGATGCCTTTTCTGGACTTTGTGTTCTTTTATCATCCCAATTCAGAACTGAAAGCTTTAGTACTGGAAGTGATAGTCTCGCAGTGAATACTGACAATTACTATGGTGGTGGATTTGGAATTGGTGGATTTTTAATTGTAGATTTTCCTTCAGATTGGACTGAAGATGAAATGTATGAATTTGATTGGGCTAAACTAAAAAAAGAGGACAATCGATATAGAAAAATTGACTATGACGTATATATATAAATTACGTTTTACAACAACGGTAGCTGATGCGCAACCTTTCAATTTTCTATAATAAGACAAAAAATAACCCCTTAAGCGGGCTTTTTTTAGTTTAACTACAAAAATTATA
>Ga0207419_1001010_pt1 | contig 22788 bp, 18 predicted proteins | sample ElkSloMetagenome_4_FD_184723 | JGI IMG/M metagenome (GOLD analysis project Ga0207419, IMG submission 184723) | Hot spring microbial communities from Elkhorn Slough, Monterey Bay, USA - MD2A (version 2) | ecosystem: Environmental > Aquatic > Marine > Intertidal zone > Estuary: Microbial mat ... | reverse complement strand
GGCACGGTGTGTTGTTGTTGATGATTAAAAATAACTGAGTTTTAGTATGCTTTAAAGGTTGCCGAATATTATTTTTATAGTTTTGTTCTTTCTTCAAACAACCCCCTTGGTTCCCCTCCTTAAACAAGAAGGGGGAAAGTCTGCCAAAAGTGGACAGGGGGGCAAGTGCATTGCTAACAAACATGGTTATTGTGAAATATATAGATGCAATTTTGTATTTATAATAATGATGTATTATCATAATAAACACAAATATTATATACCAAGGATTAATAATAAGCTTTAAAATATGAATAGAATATTTTTTGTTTTGTCAACATTATTGGCCCTGGCAATACAGTTTCCAGCGCAAAGCCAGACCTACACTTACACCAACCCGGTTATCTCCGGCTTTAATCCTGACCCATCGGTGGTGCGGGTAGGAGAGGACTACTACCTGGTCACCAGCTCCTTTTGCTATTTCCCGGGATTGCCCATTTACCACAGCAAAAACCTGGTAGACTGGGAATTGATTGGTTACGGCCTGCATCGCAGTAACCAGATTGATTTGCACGAAACAAAAATCTGGAGCGGGATCTATGCACCTACCATTCGTTATCATCAAGGTAAGTTTTACATCATTACTACTAACACCAAGCGAGACCGTAATTTCATCATCAGTGCCGACAATCCTGCTGGTCCGTGGTCCGACCCTGTCACCGTGCCCATTGATGGATACGACCCCAGTCTATATTTTGAAGATGACCAGGCGCTGGTCACCTGGACCGGCGATTATAAAGAAAGCCATGGCATCTTGCAGGCAGCAGTTGATGTGGAAAGTGGACAATTGCTAAGTGAGCCTCAATTGATATTTCACGACCCGGAATATTATGGCGCTGAAGGTCCGCATCTTTATAAAATTGATGACCAATACTACCTGATGATCGCGCACGGAGGTACTGCCATGGGCCACCGGGAAAGTGTTTTCCGTTCCGACGACGCCTATGGGCCATTCGAGTACAACCCGGAAAATCCGATCCTGCGCAATACATTTTATCGTAGCTACACCATACAGTCGGCTGGTCATGCCGAGTTGTTTGAAGACCACCGGGGCAACTGGTGGATGGCTTTTCTGGGCATTCGCAATTTTGGCGGCTTTGCCCAACAAATCAGCCTGCTGGGCCGGGAAACCCACCTGGCGCCGGTGAAGTGGGAAGATGGGTGGCCGGTGATGTACAACGAAGGAAAAATTACTTTGGAAGTTACTACCGATAAACTTTGGCAAGAGCCCGAACAGAAATTAACTATTGCAAATGACCAGTTTGACAAGGCTGAACTAGACCTGGAGTGGAACTTCATAAACAACCCCGACCCGGACCTTTGGCAGCTGCTGCCTGATAAAAGCCGCTTATTGTTGAAGGCGAACCAAAACAACCTGGACAGCCTGCCGCAGAAAGCACTGGTGATGCGACGGCAGAAAGATTACTTCTTTGAGGCCGAAACTAAACTTTCTTTCGAGCCGACTTCGGAAAATCATGAAGCCGGTTTGACCGTATTCATGGCCCGTGATTATCACTATGATGTTTTTCTTACGCGAAGAAAAGGAGAAAGGGTGCTGGTTGCCCGCCGCAGGATAGATGATATTAACCTGGAAGAAAAAGTGGTGCCTGTGACTGATGAGGAAGTGATTGTAAAAGTAGCAGGCGACCCCTGGCAGTACACTTTTTCGTATCACGATGGTGAAGACTTTCAGAAACTGGCTACCATGAAAAACTGGTTCATTACCATCCATACGGTGGGTGAATATTATACCGGGTTTACCGGCATGTATTTAGGCCTATATGCTGTAGGAGAAGCAAAAGAAGCTGCTTTTGATTTTTTCAAATACCAGTCCATTCCCACTGATATGAAGCGCTTTAAAATAGCCAAATTCTGGAAGGATATTAAATGATGGAAAATACCTGTGATGCCATCATATAATGTGTAGATTTATATCGAGATGAAATAACCAATTTTATAAATTTTGAGAAAAGCATCAAACCATGCTTATCCAAATACAGCATTTCTGTACGCTGTTTCAAAATTGTTAGAAAGAGCGGCAAATTATGGCTTTACGTTCAATAATTGTATTATATATGATTTCTGAATCCATGAAATATGGAAAGCTCAGAAGCATTATATATTTACGGATGCTGTTTCTTTAATTTTCTCTCAGGTCATAGGAGCAATTCTTGGAGACGATTTTAGCTTATACCACCCATTTTTTGTTAAGCAATTTCAAAACGCATTATTCCTGGAATTGGCATACAACTTAATTTATACAATGTGTTTTAAAAAATCTCTAACACTTTTATAGTTTTCCACATTGTATTTAGCTGCTGATGATATACTACCAACTCTCACAGTATAGGCATCATCGGGCATTACTTTAAAGGTATCCTCATCGGTCCAGTCATCGCCAATAGACAATATAAAATCGGCCGAGGAATCATGCAACCACTGGTTAGCAGCTTTCCCTTTATTTACTTCCATACTTTTTATCTCGACTACATGATCTCCTTCCAGCACTTGCAGGTTTATATTAGAGGCCAGGTATTTCAAGTGAGTGCTTATCTCACTGGTTCGCAATTTTCCTAAGCCTGTTTCTACTTTTCGATAATGCCATACCAGCGAAAAGTCCTTTTCTTCGATGAATGACCCAGGAGTCCTATTGACGTAAAGCTCCAGCACCGGCAATATTTCTGCCTTCCAGTCACTATGCATTTCATCAATTGTTTGCCAGTCATTACCATTTTTCTTTAACCAAACGCCATGTTCTCCAATTATGTCAAGATTATATGGTTCAAACCAGTGACTTAAGGTGTTCTTATCTCGTCCACTAATGATCACTACCTTATTTTTTTCATCATTACTTAGTTTTTCCAATAGCAAGCGCAAATCAGAATCTGGTCTGGCTCGGTCCGGGTTTTCGTCAAATTTTATTAAGGTACCATCGTAATCAAGAAAAATTAATCGGCTGCTGGCTTTTTGATATTCATCTCTTATTTGATTGGTAATTTCCGTGTCTATATGACGGGTGGTGAGGGAAGCTTGTTCTTTTTTGATATACTCCAGTCTATCCATGAAAAGATTAACCCAATGGTGGATATTAAACTTTTTAATGGTGCCTTGCATGCTTTTAATGCGGCGATTTTGCTCCTCAGGTTCCATGGTAAGGGCCTGATAGATAGTTTCGGTTATTTGCTCAATGTTATTAGGGTTTATAATCAGTGCATCCGAAAGCTCTTTGGATGCTCCGGCCATTTCGCTTAGAACTAAAACACCGCCATTATTATCTTTACTGGCTACGTATTCTTTACAAACCAAATTCATCCCGTCTCGCATTGGTGTAACTAATGCAACATCGGCCAGGCGATAAAAAGCTGATAAAGAAGGTAGTGGGAACGAACGATAAAAATAATGAATTGGTGTCCAGGCTACACGACCAAATTTACCATTGATGCGGCCTACCATTTCATCAACCTCTTCTTTAAGCTTTTTGTATTTTTCAACTTTATCCCTCGATGGCACTACCACCATGTAAAGGGTAACTTTTTCTCTGAATTCGGGATAACGCTCTAAAAACATTTCATAGGCATTTAGCCGTTGTGGTATACCTTTAGAGTAGTCAAGTCGATCGATTGATACGATAAGCTTATTATCTTTAATACTTTCTTTAAAAATATTGGCTTTTGCGATAGTTTCTTCCGATTGAGCAGAAGTAGCATACTTATCATAATCTATACCCATTGGAAAGGAATCTACTATTAACGTTCTTTTCCCGGTTTCTATTTGACCTTGAGTATTGCTAAATCCAGCTATACGCTCAACAGAACTCAAAAAGTGGCGCATATCATCATAGGTATGAAAACCAACCAGGTCAGCCCCCAGCAAGCCGGTTATAATTTCCTTACGCCAGGGAAGCAGTCGAAATACTTCGTAAGAAGGAAAGGGGATATGCAAGAAGAAACCAATGTTTGCATTTTCCAGCCGTTCCCTGATCATTTGTGGAAGCAGCATCAATTGGTAATCATGCACCCAAAGAGTATCTCCGGGTTCAGCGTGTTTGATAATTTCTTCACAAAATTTTAGGTTTACACGCTCATAAGCCTCCCAAAGTGGTCTTTCATATTCTGCATATTCCATGAAGTAATGAAATATAGGCCACAAAGTTTCATTGCTAAAGCCCTCGTAAAAATCTCGTATGTCTTCTGTAGTTAAAAAAATAGGAGACATATTCTCCTCACGTAGTGTAGCTGTAATTTCATCCTGGATTTGAATGTCATTGACATACATGCCAGGCCAGCCGATCCACAAATTGCCTCCTTGCTTGTAAATAGAGCCTAAACCAGTAGCTAAACCACCTTCGCTTTGGTTATAAGATATGCCTTCTTCACTCATCTGAATTTTTACAGGAAGTCTATTGGAAACAATTATTGTCTTTGCCATAATATATAGAAAGGTTTAAAAAATTATTATCTGTGTAATATTTATAATATTTTAGAAAATTTTATGTTCAAAATGATTTCGTTTTTACCCGTACCTAAAATTCTAAAAAATAGATTGGTAAAAATAATGAGTAGTCATGTTTCTTCTTGAATACGAGAGTTTTAAAATTAATAAAAAAATTGTATACAACAATGATTAAAAATACAAAGAAAATAATATACAATTCTAAGTATAACTATTTTAATAATCCATTGTAATAAAAAATGATTTTCTAAGATATGTGCTCCTGCTCAGTAACACGATGAAGTAAATAATTGCATGTATTAAATGAGTATATTTTTACAAACTACATTTATATTATCATTATACAGGGCTTACATTACAATCAAATTTGAAATCATTACCTTCCGGAAAGCCATTTTGTTTCGAGATAAAGCAATGATTACCTAATTTTATATTACTCATTTAGCAAAAAATTAAGTTTTCTTCAATGTTAATGTATTAAATAAATTAAAGTGTATGAATTTATTTCAATTATCAAAAGTAAGTAAGGAGCATTTTTTAGGTAGTGTAAAGCTCCGTTCTCTTCAGCAGATAGATCTTAATATAGAAAAAGGTAAAATAACCTCTATTATGGGTCCTGAAGCTTCAGGCAAATCTCAGATTTTACACTTGTTGGCTTTGAATGATATTCCTACCGAAGGAGAATTAATATACAAGGGTAGAAACTTACAGAATTTTGATGAAAAACAAATGAGTAAAATTAGGACCTTTGAAGTTGGAATAGTGCCTCAAAGTTTTCATCTCAACTCTACGGTATCAATTTTGGAAAATGTATCTATGGTATCTAAAATAATGGGAGAGGATAATTGGATGGCAAGAGAAAAAGCAGAGTTTTGGTTAAAAAAAATGGGTTTACTCCACAATGCCAATGACTATCCTATCGAATTAGGTTTATTAGAATTTAAGAAGGTAGGAATAGCCAAAGCGATGATCAAAAAACCTGATTTTTTAATCGTAGATGAATTATACGCGCATCTTAATGAACAAGAGTGTGATGACCTATTCAATATATTATATAATTTAAACAAAGAATATAATCTTACAATAATACAAGCAACCAGAAGATTAAGTTATTGCAGATACAGTGATGTTATTTATCAAATGAACAATGGAAAATGTCATCTGCAAAAGTCAGATGAAGCAACGGCAGCTTGAGCTTAATAAAAATTATTTTTTATTAAAATTTCTTAATTTGATTTGCGTAAGCCTTCTTTTTGTATCCAACGGGAAATCGCCTTTCATCATCCAGTCATAGTAGTTGGGTTCTTTATCCAATACATCAGTGATTAATTTATTTTTGTATTTTCCAAAGTTGAATACCTCTTTTCCATCTTTATTAAATACAAATCGGCCTGCCAGATCAACCATATTGGTGCAGGTGATATTGTGCAGTGCGTCCATGTCATTCTCGATTTTGCCTAAAATATTACCTAGGGCATCAGTTACGGATTGACTTTCATATAATTTTACTTGCGCATCCAATACTTCTAAGGTAGCCAGCGTATCAGCTTCAGCGTTGTGAGCACCATCCAGCATTTTGTTGCAATAAAATTTATAAGCAGCCGCTAGATTTCTTTTTTCCATCAGGTGAAATATTTTTTGTGCATCTATTAATTTTCTCTTAGATACATCAAACTCCAACTCTGCCCGCAAAAATTCCTCTACCAACATAGGCACGTCAAATTTTATGATGCTGTAGCCTGCCAGGTCACATCCTTCCAAAAACTTAGCCAATTCTTTAGCAATTTCTTTAAATACGGGAGCATCTTTTACATCATCATCATATATGCCATGGATTAAACTGGTTTCGGCCGGGATAGGCATCTGAGGATTTAAACGCATTGTTTTATTAGACTTTTCTCCATTGGGCATCAGTTTTACAAAAGAAAGCTCAATAATTTTATCATTGGAGACATTGATGCCTGTGGTTTCCAAATCAAAGAAAACCAATGGATTGCGTAATTTCAAATACATTTTTAGTTGTTGTTAGCTAAGTACAATTTTTTCTGAAAGAGCAGTCATTTCTAACCCGTCAAAGTTGCCACTACTCATCAATAATAAATTCACTTCTTTATTATCAATGTTTAATAGAAACTGCTGTAAGTCTGCCTTGTTATCAAATACCAATAAATCATCATGACCAAAAGCTTTTTTAATATCTTCTTTAGAAAATAATTCAAGCTTCTTCTGTTTTATTGTTTCCGGGTTAAAATATACTATTGGTATATCTACCGGACTAAGCGTGTGTTGATATTGATTTAAAAACTTTTTAGTAAGACTACTGAAGGTATACAATTCTAATACGGCTATAAGCTTACGGTCAGGATACTGTTCTTTTACAGCAGCTACAGTAGCTTCTACTTTGCTAGGTGCGTGGGCAAAGTCTTTGTAAACACTCATATTTTCAGCACTGGCAATTTTTTGTAACCGGTTGGCAGCACCACTAAATGATTTCATAGCCTCGTATACTTGTTGAGAGTTAAGACCCATACGGCTCAGTACTTTGGTAGCTGCGCCAATATTTAACAAGTTATGTTTGCCAAATATTTGCAAGGGAAATCGCTCACCGTCATGTAGTAAAATGGTGGTGCCATCTTCAATAGTATGTTCCGGCAGTTTATACTCCATCGTATTTACATCTTTACGCTCTTTGCTGCATATCACGGTTGCCATGGCATCTTCTTCACAATAGATGAGGTTACCCGCCTTTGGGGTGGCATCAGCAAAAATGTCAAATTGCTTTACATATTCTTCATAAGTAGGAAATACATTTACATGGTCCCAGGCTATACCACTGATCAAGCCCACGTGGTGATTATATCTTAAAAATTTTGGACTTTTGTCAAGCGGAGAACTGAAATACTCATCACCTTCAATAATAATAATAGGTGCATCGCTTAGCTTTACCATATTATCAAATCCCTCTAAAGCAGCGCCAACCAAATAATCTATTTCACGATTGTAAAATTTCAAAACATGAATCAGCATTGAAGTAATGGTAGTTTTGCCATGGCTACCAGCCACTACTACCCGTTGTTTATCCTTTGCTTGATGGTAAATGTACTCAGGATAAGAATATATTTTTATATTAAGGTCAATAGCTTTTTTCAATTCAGGATTATCTTCTCTGGCATGCATTCCAAGTATTACCGCGTCTAAATCTTTGGTAATTTTTTCCGGATACCAGCCCATATCCTTTGGTAACAGTCCATTTTGTGCTAGCTTACTGCGTGAAGGTTCATATACATGATCGTCAGAACCTGTTACCTGAAGTCCTTTATGATTTAACGCGATAGCTAAATTATGCATCACGCTGCCTCCAATTGCAATAAAATGTACTTTTTGTTTATTTTTCTGATGCATTATATAGAAAATTTGGTGATCAAAATTAAGATAAATAATCGACTGACAAAAATTATAATGACTTGTTTGTTGTTTATAAAATGTGGACAAGTCCATAGTTAGCGTGGAAAACAGGTGTATTCAACGTGGAGAAATAAAGGATAACTATATTAATCAATCTTTTCTTTTTGGCGGGTGTTGCACTAAGTTTGTCATCCTTTTTTAAGAGTCAGCCAAACGATATGTGAATGAATAATACATCAACCATACTTAAACCAAAAAACCTGCAAAGAAATGAACTTCAACAACAGCTAGGAAAACTACCACCTCAAGCGGTAGAATTGGAAGAGGCAGTATTGGGTGCTCTGATGCTGGAGAAAGATGCCTTAACCATGGTTATCGATATTCTTAAGCCCGAAACTTTTTATCGTGATTCGCACGCGGCAATTTATGAGGCAATAGTAGCCCTTTTCAACAACTCTGAACCAATAGATCTGCTCACGGTAACCCAGCAACTAAGAAAGAATGGAACGCTTGAGCAAGCAGGAGGCGCATATTACATCACTGAACTTACCACCAAGGTAAACTCTGCCGCCAATATAGAGTTTCATGCTCGGGTAATTGTTGAAAAAGCAATTAAGCGCGAATTGATTAAAGTATCGAGTACCATTCAAACTGAAGCTTACGAAGATACCACTGATGTATTTACCTTATTGGATAAATCCGAGCAATCTTTATTTGAAATATCGGAGGCCAACATTCGTAAGAATTACGCAGACATGCGCTCCATTATGAAAGAAGCAGTGGCGGAGCTGGAGGCAAAAAAATTACATAAAGATAAATTAACCGGAGTACCCAGCGGGTTTTCACGACTCGATCGTATCACTTCAGGTTGGCAAAAGTCTGACCTGATTATCATAGCGGCAAGACCTGGTATGGGTAAAACGGCTTTTGTGGTTTCGGCGATGCGCAACGCGGCGGTAGAATTCGGGCAGGGGGTAGCAATTTTTTCTTTAGAAATGTCAGCCATTCAATTAGTCAATCGTCTTATATCGGCTGAGTCAGAGTTGGAAAGTGATAAAATAAGAAAAGGGAATCTGGCAGACCATGAATGGGAGCAACTTGTATATAAAACCTCGAAACTTACTGAAGCTCCAATTTTCATTGATGATACACCAGCATTATCAATATTAGAATTACGGGCTAAATGTCGTCGTCTGAAAGCCCAACACGATATTCAATTGGTGATTATAGATTACTTGCAGCTTATGTCGGGTGATGCCAGCAAGCAAGGCGGCGGTAATCGGGAGCAGGAAATAGCATCTATTTCGCGTGCTTTAAAAGGTATTGCCAAAGAGCTTAACGTGCCGGTAATAGCGCTTTCACAGCTAAACCGTTCAGTAGAAACACGGGGAGGCGATAAGCGCCCTCAGCTATCGGATTTAAGAGAGTCAGGCTCTATTGAGCAAGATGCTGATATGGTAATGTTTTTATACAGGCCAGAATATTATGGAATTACCGCGGATGAAGCCGGCCAGCCCACCAATAACGTGGGTGAAGTAATTTTTGCCAAAAACAGGAATGGTTCTCTGGATACAGTCACTCTAAAGTTTATCGGAAAATACACGAAATTTTGCGATTGGGAAGACGATACCCTGGGAAATATAGGTAATGATTTCAGTGCTTTGCCGGGGGGCGATTTTCCTGAACCAACTCAGCGAACCATTACGCTTGGTAGTAAAATGAATAAAAAAGAAGAAGAAGGCAATAGACCTTCCGGTCCACCGGCACCTCCACCCCCGGGAGATGATGAGGAAGCACCATTTTAAAATATAGCATTATAATGATTTAGTTCATAGCCATAACTAGTAGCAGAAAAAGAGTGTGATTTTCACGCTCTTTTTTTATAGAAAATCCCTTATCTTTATTTATGCGAAATTCATACATGACCATAACAGCATTAATAGGTAGCTGCTTTTTTCTTTTTCAATGTAAAACAGATCAAGATAAATGGCAGTACCAGTTTAGTGATATAGGTTCTTTGTCCTCACCACGATGTGTCGATTTGAATGGGGATGGTGTAAAAGATATTGTGATGGGGGTTGGTAAGGAAGAGTTTGAAGAAGCTGATACTGCAATAGTTGCTATAGACGGTAATAGCGGTACTGTGTTATGGGCGATATCTGCTAAGGATCAAATCTTTGGTTCCCCTGTTTTTCATGATATTACTAATGATAATGTGCCGGATGTGTTTATCAATGGCCGTACCGCGCAATTACTGGCCATCGACGGTGCCAAAGGAAAAATAATATGGGATTTCAACGAGCAAAATACTCAGTCAGGTCCATGGTTTAATTTTTACAATCCACAATTAATTATAAATGAAAAGCCTATACTATTAGTTGCCAATGGTGGTGATGTGACAGTAAAACCATATGATGCTGATCGCCCTGCCGGCAAATTGTTATTGGTAGACGCATTTTCAGGAAAGGTTATAGCCCAGGATACAATGCCCTATGGTGGTGAAACTTATTTTTCAGCAGTTATTCAAAAGAAGAATAATCAAGAAATCATCATTTTCGGTAGCGGAGGCGAAACCATTGGAGGGCATTTATTTGCGCTACCATTACAAGATTTATTTAACGGGAGTATTCAGCGTGCAATTATTTTGGCCGAAGATAGCCTCAAAGGTTTTATTGCTCCCCCGGTATTGACTGATATTACCGGAGATGGTATAGAAGATATTGTGGCCAATGCTGTTAATGGCAGATTGCTAGCCATTGATGGTAATACCTATGAAATGATCTGGGAAGTAAGTGAACCTGGCTATGAGGTATATGCAGCACCTTCACCCGGAAAATTTAATGATGATGACATACCTGATTTTTTTGTCAACTTTAGTGAGGGCATTTGGCCAGATGTAATTCGATGCAAACAATTAGCGATTGATGGAAAAGATGGAACTATTCTTTTTGCTGATTCGCTTGGTTTTTTTCAAATGGCTTCTCCCGTATCGGCCGATTTAAATCAAGACGGCTTTGACGAAGTGGTTTTAAGCGTAAATTATGAATATCAAGAAAATGCAAAATCTGGCATAACACTTCCTCCCCAGGTTCATAATCAATTATTATATTTTGATATTAAAAGTAAAACCTCCGAACAACTAGTAGATGGGGTTGCCGGAGCTAATATGGCCATTACCCCAACCTTGGTCGATTTGGATAATGACAATAATCTCGATATTATTTATGGCTCTCATGCTAACAAATACAGCTTTACTGATTTCAAAAATTTGGCAATTCGAAGGATCGAGTTGGATGTGCCAGTACCCGCACGCTATTGGGGTGGATATATGGGCAATGAGTTTAACGCTAGATATTAAGTTTTTCAGCATAGTTATACTCCCTAATTAGAAACTAATTTTCAATTTACTGTTCGCACGCCGCACATCACCTGTACACTTCCGTACACATTTATTAATTAGAAAATAGACAAAAAGACCATAGGGTGTGTTTAGCGCCACTTTATGTTTTCTGGCACACGCATTGAATAATACTAATCAGCAAATTTTTGGAAACTAAAAAATATAAATACAATGAAAACTTTAACTTTAACTTTTATCGCAATCTTTTTTTCAGCAGTTACTTTTGCCAATGGAAACGAAGCATCTCCTTCTGATATAAGTGTTTCTGCCAATAAAAGTAAAGATGGATTTAACCTGGAATATTCGTCTGAAGAAATGGGCAAAGCCACTATTAAATTTTTTGATGAAGCCGACCATTTAATCCGTAAAGAAATAATTAAAAGCAAAGCTGACTGGAATGATACTTATTTCTTTACCAATAATGTGAAATTAAAAAGCATGACCATACAAAATGATAATGGCATATATTTTAAAGAATTGAAGCAAAAAAACGGGCAAATAACTGTTGAAAATACTAAAAGCTTTAAAGTAGTTGAAATTAATGGTCGCGTAGTATTAAATGTAAAAGGAGATAAACTAGCACCGATACACGTGAGAATTTATGATAATAATCGTAAGCTTGTGCACCGGGAAGTAGTAAATCAAAGAGAAGATTTTCAAAAAGCATTTAATATAAAAAATCTAAAGCCAGGACCGGTATATTTTGTGGTTAATGATTACGATGCTACTTACCACACCCATTTTTAATAAGCCAATAGAAAATATTAATATAACTAAAATGCCTCTGGAATCCAGGGGCATTTTTATGTTTATGATCATTTCTAATAACTACTTTCGGTCAATTCGGTTTTACCTCGGTAGGTCCAATAAATTATTGACGTATAACCAATAACGAAAGGCATTCCCCAGATGGCAACCTTGAACATTGTACGTAACGTGTATTCAGAGGAGGCAGCATTATAAATATCAAGATTATAAGCAGGATCCAGGTTACTGACCATCATATTGGGAAAAATTCCCAATGCAAATAGCATTATGAGGGCAGCAATTGTACAAGCAGAAGACACAAACATTTGTATGGGCTTATTTTTGGCCAGTGTACGTGATATATTGATAATTGATAGTAAATTCAATAACACTACTAACCAGGCAATGACCGAGATAAGCGTTTGATGATCAGTAATTAAAGGGTGCGAATTAGGCAAAGTAACAGCACCAAAAGAAAAATTAGCAATCATCTCAGGACGCAAATACAAGGTAGCCACAGTAAGTGCCAAAAAAAGAATGATAAAAGAAATGTAAGTATACTTAATCCATTTTTTCACTTGTTGTTGTAGATCACCCTCTGTTTTTAAATTAAGGTAAATGGCCCCATGCATAGCAAACATGCTCAAATTAAAAACCCCGGCCAGTACGGTATAGGGAGTTACTAAATCTAAAAAAGACCCGGCATACTCCATATCCGAACCTATCTCAAATCCCATCACTACGTTGCCAATAGCTATGCCAAATAATAAGGCTGCTAAAATGGAGCCTATAGAAAATGCTGTGTCCCAAAAACGGCGCCAATTTGGGTTCTCTTCTTTGCTACGAAATTCAATAGACACTGCCCGGAATATAAGGGCAAATAACAATAGCATAAAAGGCAGGTAAAAACCGGAAAAAGCTGTTGCGTAAACATGAGGAAAGGCCGCAAATAAAGCACCACCACCTGTAATAAGCCAAACCTCGTTTCCATCCCAAACGGGGCCAATAGCGTTGAGCATTATTCTCCTGTTGTAATCGCCCTTGCTTAGCAAGTGTAATGCTCCCACGCCTAAGTCGAAGCCATCTAAAATAGCATAACCTACCAGGAGGAAACCAACTAAAATGTACCAAATAACATTAAAATCTACGATCATTTTATTCCCCCTCCATTTTTTTAATTGAATTTACTCTATCCCCTTTCACTTTATATACCAAGTCGTTTTCATCCGGCTTATCTGGTCCATGTTTTATTTCCCTATCCAATACATACAGCCATACAAAAAATAGCAAAGTATATACAATGAAAAATAGAATAAGGGACGTCCATACCTCAGGCGCGGTAACTGACTTGCTAATTCCTTCACTGGTTTTCATTAAGCCGTAAACTACCCAGGGTTGCCTGCCAACTTCGGCGGAAACCCAGCCAAATTGATTGGCAATTACCGGCAAAATCACAGAAATTACCATAATACGTAATACCCATTTTGCCTGAAATAATTTATTGCGTATCAACAAAAATGAACTGAATAAAGTGAAGGCAATAAAAAACATACCCAACCCCACCATAATATGGTATGTTTGAAACACGATAGCCACTGGAGGCCATTCATCTTGCGGAAAATCATTAAGTCCCGTGACTACTCCATTCACGTCACCATAAATCAACCAGCTTAGCATGCCGGGTATCTGTAGTGCCACTGTTTCTTGCTTATCTTCATTGGTATAGCCAATAATAGCTAAGGAAGCATTGTCAGTAGTTTCGTACTGTCCTTCAAATGCAGCGAGTTTGGTGGGCTGATATTCAGCTACCACCTGCGCATGCCAGTGCCCGATAAACAATTGGGCTACGCTGGCTATAGTGGCCACTATCAATGCAGTAGCAATGGATTTTTTGGCAAATTCGATGTGTCTTTTTTTGATTAAAAAATATGCAGCTACGCTTATAACCAAAAAACTGCCCTGAATAAAAGCCCCATTTACCGAATGGGTAAATCTCACCATGGCTGAAGGATTAAATACCATGCCCCAGAAATCAACAATTTCGGCACGGGTAAAGCCATTTGTAGTTACCAGCTCGTAAGCTACCGGCGTTTGCTGCCAACTATTGGCAACTACTATCCAAAAAGCGCTCATGATAGAACCAATGGATACCAAAACCGTGGAAACCATATGTACCCATGGTTTTACTCTACCCCAGCCAAAAAGTAAAATAGCCAAAAATCCGGATTCAAGAAAAAAGGCAAAAATACCTTCGGCAGCCAAGGGTGAGCCAAATACATCGCCAACAAAGCGAGAGTACGAAGCCCAATTTGTGCCAAATTCAAATTCCATTACTATGCCGGAAGCAACCCCCACCGCAAAATTTGCAGCAAAAATTTTGATCCAAAACCGGGTAATGGTTTCATAAATTTTGTTTTTGGTAATTAAATAACTTGCTTCAAAAATTACCAATAACAAGCCCATGCCAATGGAAAATGGCGGAAATATGTAATGGAACATGATGGTAAAGGCAAATTGAATTCGTGATAACATTTCTACATCCATGCTATTATTTATTCTTAGATTTAAAATATATAAAAATACCACCAATGGCAAAGACTAAACCCACGATGGCTTTAAGCCATTTTGTGTAAGTAATGTTGAGAAATTCGTCGAAAAGCGGTATTCTCTTGAAAATAAAAAAGAAGAAGGTAAGAGACATTACCAGTATAAAAAATTGATTGATTGGAGTCATTTTAGATGCTTCCATATTAAAAAATTTTAAAAGTTAATAATAGAACTAAATTAGAACTTTATTTTTACATAAAAAATATTTGAAATGAAAATTGGTGTAATTTCTGACACTCATGGATATGTAGATGATCAAATACTAAAGTATTTTGGAAAAGTAGATGAAATATGGCATGCAGGCGACTTTGGCAATTGGGATGTAGTGGAAAAATTGCAATGCTTTAAGCCTTTGATTGGTGTGTATGGCAACATTGATGGTCATGAAATCAGACAATCTTTTCCGGAACAAATACACATCGAGAGGGAAGGCCTGAGTATTTGGATGATTCACATTGGAGGGGCTCCTCCAAAGTATAACACTAAAGTGAAGAAACTTTTGCAACAAAGCAAGCCCGATATTATGGTGTGTGGTCATTCTCATATTTTAAAGGTAATGGCCGATCCAAATCACGATAAAATGCTTTATATCAATCCCGGGGCTGCCGGCAAGCACGGGTTTCATAAAATGCGTACCATGTTGCGATTTGAAATTAATAATGGAAAGCCAGCTAACATGGAGGTGATTGAACTGGGTAAACGAGGTATGCTGGAGAAAAGTTAATATAAAAAAACCTTCGAGGGATCATTGTTCCTCGAAGGCTTAAAATTATTTAGTTGTTTTTACGATAATATTTCATGGCTTCTGGCATCCATTCGTTTAATTTCTCAATTCGCGTTTCGTGAGAAGGGTGAGTAGATAAAAACTCTGGAGGTGCACCTCCGCCGGATTGTTCTTTCATTCTGGTCCAAAATGCAGGCGCTCCTTTAGGGTTATATCCAGCCATGGCCATAAAAACAAGTCCGAGTTTGTCAGCTTCTGATTCATGAAGACGGCTGAATGGCAAAGTTCCTAATACGGTAGATCCAACGCCATAAGCGGCAAGGGCTACTTGCTGGGTTTGTTCTGGTTGGTCTTGCAATGCCACAGATAATGCAGTACCAAGCCCTTGCTGTACTAGTCCCTGGGTCATTCTTTCATTTCCATGCTCGGCAATAGCATGAGCGATTTCGTGCCCCATCACTACGGCTACCCCATTTTCATCCTTGCAGATGGGCATTATACCTTCATAAAAAGCAACTTTGCCACCTGGCATGGCCCAGGCATTTACTATATCTTCTGCCAATACATGAAACTCCCATTTATATCCTTCTATTGCTTCAGATTTATTGATTTGCTGAAGGTACTCCTGCACCGAATTTTTAATGTTATTACCTACCGTTTTTACCATGTCCCGATAGCGTTCATTATTGCTTAGTTTATTTTCTTGTAATACTTGGTTGTAACTTTGGTAGCTTAGTTGTAGCATTTGTGAGCTTGGAATCCATGTTATTTGTTTACGTCCGGTAAGTGGCACAGTAGAACAGCTGTAAATTATAAAAATTGAGAGAATTGCTATAAATTTTTTCATTAGATTATTAAATTTAAAAAATAATTTTTTTAATTGATTTCGTTTATTTAACGATTAGCTGTTGATTAGGTTTATTAAGCAGTTAAGCATATTTAAATCGTAAAAAATACTACTAAAGTAGCTGGAATTTATAATTTTGGAGCAACTAAATAAATAACTCTTTATGAAAATATTGGCGATAGGTCGAAATTATGTTGCTCATATCGAAGAATTGAACAACGAAAAACCCAGCGAACCGGTAATTTTTACTAAACCAGATACTGCTTTAGTTAAGAATGCAAGGGAGTTTTACCATCCCGAATACAGTAAAGATATTCATTACGAGGTAGAATTAGTTATTAAAATTAATCAAGAGGGTAAGCATATTCATGAAAAGTTTGCCCATAAATATTATGATGAAATAGGCATTGGTATAGATTTTACTGCTCGCGACTTGCAAGCCAAAGCTAAAGAAAAAGGGCTTCCCTGGGCTTTAGCCAAAGGTTTTGATGCATCAGCCCCGGTGTCTGATTTTAAAAATAAAACCGAATTTGCTGACCTTAAAAACATAAACTTTAGCCTGGAAGTAAATGATGAAGTAAAGCAGCAAGGAAATTCAGGCTTGATGATTTATAGTTTTGATTATATCATACACTATATATCTGCCTTTATTACCTTAAAAAAAGGTGACCTGATATTTACCGGTACACCTGCAGGTGTGGGGCCAATTAAAATTGGCGATATTTTAAAAGCTTACATTGAAAATGAAAAATTACTTGAATTTGAAGTTAAATAAATTAATAGTTATAATTTTTATCGCGGCACCGTGGATCTCAATACAAGCGCAGCCTTATGATACAAATTATTTTTTCCCTATAAGACCAGGTGAGGTAAACTACCTTTCTGGCACCATGGGCGAAGTGAGGTCAAGCCACTTCCATGCAGGTATCGATGTAAAAACCGGTGGCGTAGAAGGGTTGCCAATTTATGCCACTGCCGATGGATACGTGAGCAGGATAAAAGTAGCAACCAGTGGTTATGGCAATGTGTTATATGTTGCTCACCCCAATGGTGCTACCTCTGTATATGCACATATGCTAAAATTTTCAGATCCGATAGCAAAGTATGTTCGTGAAGCTCAATATAGAAATCAATCATTTTCTATAGAGCTTTTTCCCGAGGTAAATGAATTGAAAGTTCAAAGAGGGAAACCCATTGGCCTATCAGGGAATTCCGGTTCATCGGGTGGTCCTCATTTGCACTTCGAAATTCGTGATGCCAATCAATGGGCACTGAATCCTCTCATGTACAATTTTGATGAAATAAGAGATAATATAGCTCCTTTGGTATATAAATTGTCGTTGGTACCGCTTACTAAAAACTCTCGCATCAATGACCAATTCAAACGCTTTGATTTCGATCTTTATCGCAAAGGAAGCCGGTATTACCTTACAGAACCTATTGAGGTGTGGGGGCAAATAGGGGTGCAAGTTTATACCTACGACATGCTCAATGGTGCTTCCAACTTAAACGGGGTGCCGTATATGGATTTAGAAATGGACGGGCAGCGCTGGTTCACAAAATTATTGGATAAGTTCTCCTTTTACGAAACCCGCGATATACTAATTCATTATGATTATGAAAAAAGTCAAAAAACAGGCAGAAGGTTTGAAAAACTGTATATTGATGATGGAAATGACTTAAGCATTTACGAGGAAACCAAAAATAAGGGTAAGCTTATAATCGACCAGCAAAAAGGTTATCCGGTACAAGTTACCTTAAAAGATGCATACGAAAATACCACCATAGTAGAATTTGAATTACAAGGAAAGCAACCGGCAACTACAATAAATGCCAGTAGAAATGAATTTAGTGGTAACGGTCATGAAATTTTCGACAATATTTTAAAAATATACTCCCCTTCCGAAAAAGAAACAGCAATATTTACCAATCGTCAAACCTATAAACCAAAAGTTGATTACACACACAATCAGCACGCGGTATATTTATGGGATATGAACAAGGGCTTACCCGATTCTATTTTGGTGGATGGCTTGGCGATGGATTTTAATTATCAAATGGCTATTCCGGCTGGAGCTTCTTTTAATTATTATCATGAATTAATGGATATCCATATGAGCAAAGAAGCCCTGTTCGATACACTTTTTTTAAGCCTGGCTCATAAAGAAGATGGTTCCGGTAAAGAGTATTTTACGATAAACGATGGATCTATACCGGTACGAAAATATTTTAATCTTACTTTAAAACCAAAAAAGACCTATCAGGACAAATCTAAAACATCGGTTTATCAGGTAAATGGTAGCCGCTATTCATACGAAGGAGGTCAATGGATTGGCGACAAAATCCGCTTTCGTACCCGCGATTTGGGTACTTACACTTTGCTAAAAGATGAAACACCACCCAAAATATCTCCACGCACCGTGAGTAGCAATACTTTGAGTTTTTATATTTCAGACAACTTAAGTGGTATCGACAGCTTTGAGGCAAGGGTAAATGGAGAATGGGTACTGATGAATTACGATTATAAAAGAGCATATATCTGGTCAGAAAAGTTGGATGAATCAAAACCTTTTAAAGGACAAGTAGTTCTGACCGTCACTGATAATGTAGGTAATGTTCAACAGTATAAATCCACACTATAAAATGAGTTTAGAAGTAGGTGATAAGGCTCCGGCGTTTACGGGAGTTGATCAAGAAGGAAACCAGGTAAAGCTACTGGATTTTAAAGGTAAAAAAGTAATATTGTATTTCTACCCTAAAGATAATACGCCCGGATGTACTGCACAGGCTTGTAATTTGCGAGATAATTACAGCGACTTGCAAGCAGCCGGTTATGAAGTGATTGGCATAAGTAGCGATAGTGAAAAGTCACATCAAAAGTTTATTGAGAAATTTGACTTGCCTTTCCGATTAATTGCTGATACTGACAAAAGTATTCATGAGCAATTTGGTACGTGGGTTGAAAAGTCGATGTACGGCAAAAAATATATGGGCACTGCCCGTACTACTTTTGTAATAGATGAAAACGGAGTGATTTCAGAAATTATAGGTAAGGTAAAAACAAAAGATCATACCGCGCAAATATTAGAATAGAAACTAAATATACAGCCATGCATGATATGCCATGGCTGTATTCCTCTTAAAAAACATTCTTTTTATTACGTTCAACATCTATTTTGTTCTTTTTTCACGTTCTTTGTTAAAGAAGCTTCATTGTGAAAATTATGAATAAAAAGTTCCTGCTTATATTGGTCTTTGCTGTATTTGTTTTAATGCCCACGCTTTATGGGCAATCTACTCAACAGCATATTGCTGAGCGCACCCGTATTTTATTTCTGTTTGATGCCAGCGGCAGCATGTTGGCTCCATGGGAAAACACTTACCGTATTGCCGCGGCCAAAAAGCTGCTTTCCGATCTGGTAGACTCACTTAGGGTAAACCCTAATTTGGAGTTGGCACTGCGGGTATACGGTCATCAATTTCATCGTAAATATCAAAACTGTCAGGATACACGCCTTGAAGTTCCTTTTGCAAACAATAATCATGACGATATCAAGCGTAAACTGCTTAACATAACACCACAAGGCACCACACCTATAGCTTATTCGTTGCAGCAAGCAGCCAACGATTTCGATCCTAATACCAATACCCGAAACATCATTATAATAATTACTGATGGTATAGAATCGTGTGATGGCGATCCTTGTGCTGTTTCTTTAGCTTTGCAAAGGCGCAATATCTTTCTTAAGCCCTTTATCATCGGCATTGGTATGGATAAAAACTTTGAGGAGCAATTTAAATGCGTGGGTGAATTTGTAGATGCCAAAAATATTAACAGTTTCCGGCGTGCCCTTAGCTCGGCTATTAACCAAAGTTTGCAAAAAGCAACCGTAAGCGTAGAATTGCTGAATATTAATAATCAGCCAACTGAAACTAATGTGAATGTTACCTTCATCAACAGCTTTACAGGAGATGCACAGTACGAGTTTGTGCACTATCTCGACCGCTATGGCCGGCCAGATTCTGTAGAAGTTGATCCGGTACTTAATTACGACCTGGTAGTGAATACTGTTCCTCAGGTTGTATTGCGCAATGTACCTATTGAAGGAGGCAAGCATAACGTGCTTCGGGTCAAAAGCCCTCAAGGTAGCCTTAAACTAAACATGCCCGGCCATACCGAATACAACGGTGGCATACAGGCATTGATCAGAAAAGCTGGCCAGCAAGCAATAGAAGAAGTGCTTATGCTTCCAGCTGAGCAAAAGCTTTTGGTAGGAAATTATGATATCGAGGTATTAACACTTCCCCGCACCTATTTCAAAAACGTGTATATTAACCAAAGCCAAACTACCAATTTAAATATAGAATCGCCCGGAGTAGTCAACATTATCTCTAGTTTTCCTGGTTACGGCAGTATTTATCAGCTTTTTCCTCAGGGAGGTCAACGTTGGGTTACTAATGTTGATGAGGGTGCTACCCGAACTGTACTGGCTCTTCAGCCTGGGCGTTATAAATTTGTTTTTCGTGCCAAGAGTTCACTTGGTAGTAAATACACTCAATTTAAACAGGCCGATATAAGACCAGGAAGTACCGTAAATATTCGCTTTTAAATAGTGCTGTTATTAAGTCTGGCATCTACTACACAGTGTAAACCTGGATATCCATAAGTTGTATGATAGCAACAAGTGTGGGTAATTTATATGCAACTCATTCAATAAACAAATATATTACGGTGGAAGTTGAAAGTTGGTGAACTTCCACATAAGAAAAAAAATAAAGCAGCTTTCCCAAAAGATGCAACCACAAGTATTTATAGGTTCGGCCTTTCTGGTAATTGTATGCGTTATTTTTGGTAGTAATTTTCCTGATACAGCATCAAATTTATTTTCAACGCTACAAACCAAAATTCTCAAATATTTTGGCTGGTACTATATTTTGGTAGTTAGCCTCATCCTGATTTTTATAATTTTTCTGCTATTTTCAAAATATGGTAAAATAAAACTTGGTGGCGATGATGAAAAACCAGCTTTTAATAATTTCAGTTGGTTTACTATGTTGTTCAGTGCAGGCATGGGTACTGGTTTGGTTTTTTGGGGAGTGGCTGAACCTATGATGCACTATAAGAATCCGCCCATGGCCGAAGCAGAAACACCTGCTGCCTTATTTGATGCATTTCAATATTCTTTTTTTCATTGGGGTTTGCACCCTTGGGCCATTTATGCATTGTTTGGAGTGTGTATAGCTTTTTATCACTTTCGTAAAAATTTGCCCCTGGCTCCTCGATCATTATTATATCCATTAATTGGTGATAGAATCTATGGTGTCACTGGTCATGTGGTAGATATTTTGGCTACCGTGGTGGGTACTTTATTTGGGGTAGCTACCTCTCTTGGTTTAGGAGCCATGCAAATCAATGCTGGCCTCAGTAGAATTTCCAATATATCGATTCAACCAAGCGTACAAATTATCATTGTAATGGTAATAACCCTATTTGCTACCGCTTCTGTGGTCTTGGGCTTAAGCAAAGGTATAAGTAGACTAAGTAGGTTCAACATCATTTTAGCCTTCATTATGCTTGTTTTTGTACTTTTCTTTGGGCCTACCCTTTATATTATCAAAATATTCGTTTCTTCTTTCGGTGGTTACATGCAAAGTTTATTAAGTAAAAGCTTTTGGATAAACCCTAACGAACCCGAATGGCAAAAAAACTGGACATTGTTTTATTGGGCCTGGTGGATTTCTTGGTCACCTTTTGTAGGTATTTTTACAGCTCGTATTTCGCGCGGCAGAACCATAAGGCAGTACATACTCTGGGTCTTACTCATACCTTCATTGGCCACATTTCTTTGGCTTTCAGTTTTTGGTGGAGCCGGCCTTGATATGATTATCAATGGAAATGTTAACTTGTTTGAACCAATTAAAAAGGAAGTCTCCATATCCTTGCACTTACTTTTAGAGCAATATCCGTTGGCTTCTATAACCTCAGTTTTAGCTACTTTGCTCATCACCATTTATTTCATTACCTCATCCGACTCTGGTTCGTTGGTAGATGATATGGTCACCTCCGGAGGACACCCGAACCCTCCGGTTGCTCAGCGCATATTTTGGGCTTGTTCGGAAGGAGCTGTAGCCGCTATTTTGCTTTTAGCAGGGGGACTTGAAGCTATCAGAAGTGCTTCACTAGCCTCTGGCTTGCCCTTGTCAATGATATTAATTGCTGCTGCATTAGGCATTTTCAAAGCCTTGAAAAACGAAAAAATTAAAAAATAAACTGGTGCTAAAGATTGATTTGATAAGTTACTAAAGTGAAACTTAATGCGCTTTATTTCTTTATCTTCCTCTGTGAAAAAACTCTGTGTTCATTGTGGTTAAATTTTTTTTTGAACCGCGAAGGCCGCATAAGTTAGCGCAAAGCTCGCGGAGGAGTTTTTTAATATAATTTTAGATTTGTCTTGCTGGTTTAAATCTATGTTGATTTCTAAGCTAGCTTTTATAGATTATGATCAATCATTTCTTTATCTTTCTCTGTGAAAAACTCTGTGTTCTTTGTGGTTAAATTTTTGCTGA
>Ga0207419_1001009_pt1 | contig 22794 bp, 18 predicted proteins | sample ElkSloMetagenome_4_FD_184723 | JGI IMG/M metagenome (GOLD analysis project Ga0207419, IMG submission 184723) | Hot spring microbial communities from Elkhorn Slough, Monterey Bay, USA - MD2A (version 2) | ecosystem: Environmental > Aquatic > Marine > Intertidal zone > Estuary: Microbial mat ... | reverse complement strand
ACCTCTTCACCCAAAATTGAATAAATAATATAATTAATTGTTTCTGAAGAGTTAACGTAAAGTGTTGGGCCTTTAACTGGATTGGGATATAACCGTAGCTTATTTAAATTATTATCTTGAGTTGAAAGGTTAGAATAGCATGTCCATGATAGATTATCTATGGCAACTCTATCATTTCCATTTTCGATAGTCACTTGTACTGAGCCTTCAATATTAATATTTTCTAATGTAGAGGTCTGACTTGTTGCGGCATACGGAATAGTCCCAGCAATAGTACCATTAATTAAGACGTCTAAGCTTCCGTCTGATCCTCCGAAAATACGTTGGGTGGTTATAGTTAAATCACCTATACCACCAGCAATTGGGGGTGAATTAAGTGAAGCTTCATCGGCATTTCTAAAGTCAATTGCAATAGCTTTGCTTCCAGAAATGGTTTGATCAGTTCTGGCTTTAGTGGCTGTCCAAGTGCCATTAGACCCTACCCATGATCTGTCGGCATAAGAAGAGCTACTGGCGGGTATATTTTCAAAATCCTCTAATGCACAATCGGTGGTTCCAGAACCGTTATTTGTAGTAGTTTCACAAGCCTGGTTGCTGAAATCTGATTCGTTTCCGGCTGCATCTTTAGCCTTTACGGTAAAACAATAGTTTGTATTTGGTACAAGACCTGTTATAGTAAATGCTGTTAATGTGGTATTTACCGTGAAAATACCATCTGTATAGATATCGTAAGACGTAACACCAATATTATCTGAAGGTGCTGTCCAGTTTAAATCGATGGAATTATCTGTGGGATTTGAAGCGACAAGGTCATTAATCGCATTTGGGTTTTCATCATCAACCGTTTCTGACCAGATAAGGGTCACATAGTTAGGATTATCTACAAAAGGATTTCTATTATTCTGATAATTAAAAACGCTATTATTTCTGTCTACTTCTTTCTGAGAAACAGGGTCATTGGCGTGCCAAGTGAGTAAAATGCTTAAAAAAGGATCTGCCAATGCTTTATCATTGCTGCCATCGAACATAGGAAAACTACTCCAGTTATCCATTTGATTTTCATAGCGCGTTACAAAATAAAAATACATTCTCGCAACATCTCCTTTAAATTCATCGATAGGTTCAAATACGGTACCAGAATAACCAGCAGAATAACCACTATTTAGGTTTCCGCCAGCTTTAGAACCGTTTAAGGTGGGGTTATTAACGCCTCCTTGTGATATCAGCTGACTATCATCTACCACACCAAAAGGAAAACTTCCTCTTAATCCGTTAACCCTTCCGTCTGTAGGAATTACCGTATGCGCATCGTCTACCATAGGGCTATTTTCGTTATAGATGGATTTAGGTATAATGTGTTCTTTGTTATAACAGTCTCCTTCACTGCTGAAATTTCCAGCACATTCATCGCCTGGGAAGAAGTAAATGTAAGGGTCAGCACCGGTAGGATTCTCCGAATAAATATCTAAAATTGAACCATCGTTTTCGTAATACAAATCTAAATCACTGGTGCCATATAAATTATCGAGGTTATCACCTTGGTCGTTATGTAAAAACTCAGTTGATAGGCCATCATTAGTATCATCTATAATTTGTTTTAGCTGAGATTTTAAAGCATAACCGCTAAGCCCGTCAGCAGAATTGTAGTAGTTGGCGGGAACCTGGCCAATGGCTAAGTTCACAAATAATAACGTAAAAAGTAAAAAGTAAATTTGCTTCATTTGTAATAATTAATGTTTTTCTAAAAGAGCCATATAAAAACCGTCATATCCAGATTGATGGGCAAATATGTTTTGGTCCTTTATGAATTTAAAATCTTTTCCAGATTCAGAGGCTAAGAATTTATCGATTTGTTGTTGATTTTCAGAAGGTAAAATAGAGCAAGTGGCATAAACCAATTTTCCACCAGATTTCACCATTTTTGAATACCGATTCAAAATATCGGATTGAACTATTTTTATTTTTTCAATAAATTCTGGTTCTAGTTTCCATTTAGCATCTGGATTTCGGCGCAATACGCCTAAGCCAGAGCAAGGAGCATCAATCAACAACCGGTCTGCTTTACCATAAAGTTTTTTTATCGGTTTGGTGGAATCTATGACTTTCATTTCAACATTGTGGACACCGTTTCTCCGGGCTCTAATTTTAAGTTTTTTAAGTTTACTGTCATAAATATCCATTGAAATGACCTGACCTTTATTCTGCATTAAAGCGGCTAGGTGCAATGTCTTCCCGCCGGCTCCTGCACAAGCATCTACAACTTTCATTCCAGGTTTTACATCTAGAAATTCAGCAACAAGTTGAGAAGAAGCATCCTGTACCTCAAACCAACCGTCTTTAAACGCTTGGGTCATAAATACGTTGGCACGCTCAATTAACTTCAGAGCAGAAGGATGGTCTGGTAAAAATTCGGTCTCTATGCCTTCAGATTGCAGTCTTGTTTTTAAATCCTTTTTGTTAGTTTTTAGAGTGTTCACTCGGAGAATCACATCGGCCTGCTCGTTTTGTTTAGCAAGTTCTTTAGTCCATTCATATTCACCAAGTTCATGAACACCTAAATTATCCATCCAATCCGGAACAGACTCCCGGTATTTCCTAATGCTCGACAGTTCATCAAAACGTCCTTTTATTTTCCGTGTTGGCGTGTCTGAAAAATATTTCCAATCTGGAAGTCTAATTCCTTTTAACGTGGCCCATACCGCAAAAATTCTCCAAAGATTATCTCGGTCATAGGGAGCTTTTACATTAGCAATGGTCGCATATAGTCTTTTGTATCTAACGATTTCATAAACCGTTTCGGCAATAAACCCTCTATCTCTGCTACCCCAGCGTTTATCTCGTTTGAGTAATTTTTGAATTACTTTATCAGCGTATTCATCTTCATTAAATATATCATGTAAGCCATCAATTACGGCAAAGCATAAATTTCTATGTAATCGCATTCTAAAAAATTAGGGGACAAAGGTACGCAATTGTTTAATTGCTACTTTAAATAACTGTAGTTTTGTTCTATCTGTTCAATTAAGAAAACCAAAATTATGCGCCATTTCTTGTTACTGCTGGTTCTCATTACCTGTATGTCTTGTGTAGAAACTTATAAACGACCTAAAATTGTAACCGAAGTTGTTATTGAACCCATTCTAGAAGATTCCTTATTAAGCGTAAGAGCAATAGACTTTAACGATGCGTATATTTTTTATGGTAGTGCAGATCATATTGGAAAAATTGGATTGAATCCTGAGTATAAGATTGATTTGCATGACGTAGCATTTAAAAAAAATAAACACCATTATAAGCATATTCTAACCTACAAGGATCAACCTCTTAATTTTAGGGCTATAAAACAAGTAGACGGTGTATTTTTTGCCATTTCTATTGAAAATCCTGCACGGTTGTATAAAGTGCCACGTAAATCAATTGAACCACAACTCGTTTATGAAGAGAAAAATGAAAAGGTGTTTTATGATGCCATGAATTTTTGGAATCCTAAGGAAGGGATTGCCATTGGTGATCCAACAGATCGCTGTATGAGCATCATTATTACCAGAGATGGTGGCGACACCTGGACCAAATTACCTTGTGAGGTTTTACCTGAAGCTCAAGAAGGCGAGGCTGCTTTTGCGGCTAGCAATACCAATATTGCCATCGTGGGGAACCAAACTTGGGTAGCCACGGGTGGTAAGGCCAGTAGAATTTTATATTCGCCAGATAAAGGTAAAACTTGGAGTGTTTTCGAAACACCCATAATTCAGGGTGAAAATACTACAGGTATATATTCGTTAGATTTTTATAATGAGACAAATGGTTTTGCCATTGGTGGTGATTACACCAAACCTGCAGATGCTTTCGCTAATAAAATAAAAACAAGTGATGGCGGAAAAACTTGGCAGATTACAGCGCAAGGAGAAACTCCGGGTTACAGAAGTTCTGTGCAATATATACCTAATAGGAATGGTGATGAATTGTTAGCCGTAGGATTTAAAGGTATTGACTATAGCGCTGACGGTGGTGTATCGTGGAATCACCTAAGTGACGAAGGGTTTTTTACGATGACCTTTGTAAATGATTCTATAGCCTATGCCGGTGGTCAAGGTCGTATCTCTAAACTTATTTTGAAATAAATAGGTAAATCAGAGAATTATCAGACAATTATTTACCGCGTCTTTTATTGCGCTTTTGGGTAAGCTCTCTAAATCTATCTAATAGTCGCTTATTAAATTGATCTTCAAGATAATTAAGTTGAATAATTCTTTGAGGTGAAATAACCCCTTTTAAATCTTTGAATAGCTGAAGTTTAGCGTCGTGTTTTTTAGTCTCAGCAGAAATAAGGTCTTGCAAAAGTCGGTTGGCTTCGGCTTCAGACAGGTCTTGCTGATTCCTAATTTTCAATCTAATAGGCCTGATATTATTTTTTCTCACATCTCTTAGGGTTGCTTCGTATTGATTGTAAATAGGCCAAAACGTTTGAGCTTCTTCTGCGGTCAGCGCTAATTGGTCTGTAAAGAATGCTACTTTTTGGGCTTCGATGCGCTCGCGCAGTCTACTATCATTAATTTGAGCATAACTAGCTAGGCTAAGAAAAAAGAAAAAAAGTGGTAATATAGGTTTAAGTAATTTCATGATTATTCTATTATGTTTTCTAAATTGATGTTTTCTATAATATAATTTTCAAGCTGGTCTTTATCGTATGGGTCTGCAACAATATGATCTTCAAGGAGCTCTGGTTCGTTGAGGATTTCAGCAATGTCATAGGCATCCAAATCTGTACTTATAAGGTAGTCTTTAATGAGCTCAGCCGTTAATGCTTCGTTCTTATTTTCGGTAGTGGTATTAAATATTGAAAAATATAATACAAGAACAGCTGCTATAGCCACAGCATAAGCATAGAAAGAGTTATGAAATAAGCGAACTTTCGGCTTTTGTTGTTTTACTTTGCTTAGAATTTCTGCATCTACCTGTTTAAAATAATTCTCTGGCACTTTAAGACCATGTTTTATATGCTGATTCTTTAAATCATCCTCAATAATATGCGCGTGTAGTTCACGCTCTAATTGGTACAGATAATCTTTAGGTACTGTAAAGCCGGTGGTTTTTATATGGTTTAAATTTTTGTTTCTCATCTTAGTATTAAGACTATTAAAAGTGAGCTGAGTTTAATTAGAGGTTAAAAAAAGTTTGATTTTTTTTACTGCAAGGTGGTATGACGATTTTAGGGCCCCTTCACTGGTTTCTAAAATTTTAGCCATGTCTTTGTATTTTACTTCATCAAAATATTTCATATTAAATACCAATTGTTGTTTTTCTGGTAACTGGGCAATGGCCATTTGTAATTTTTTTTGAATTTCATTGCCTTCAAAATAAACATCCGCTTCTAAATTCATGATAAGCTGTTCCTTGTATTCTGACGTTGATAATTGCTGTTTTTTAGATTGTTTTTTTAGATGTGTCAACGATTCGTTGGTAGCTATGCGGTACATCCAAGAATACAATTGGCTTTCTCCTTTAAAATTATCTATGTTTTTGTAAATTTTTATAAAGGTATTTTGTAGGACATCGTCGGCATCATCATGAGAAATTACAATTTTACGAATATGCCAATACAGACGTTCTTTATAAATCTTAAGCAATGTGCCAAAGGCCATGTGTTTTTCCTTCGGATTTTTAAGAGCCGTAATAAGATGATGTTCTTCAGTCAAGAAACATGGTTTTATCATTTAGACTGTTAAAAATAGTGAAAGTTTAATGGTGGTTAAGTGTATTTTATAAGTATCTGTAAAACAATTAAAACCAAATTTAAATATCGATAAAAAGTAAAAAAATACGATAAAATGCATATTTTTCTTGTTTTGTTGATTTATTTGTTATATGTTTGACCTGCTTAACCTATTAACCGTTATCAGTTTCCCCAAATCTGATAACTAAAAGAAGGATGCACGTTTAACGTGTGTCCTTTTTTGATATGGCATAACAAGGATGTGTTTAATTAGGAGGTAAGTGTATGATTCTATAGATAGGAGCTTATTATATGACTCTTAATTGAAACTTTGCATTTCTACCAATTTTTTATAAATGCCATTCTTTTGCATTAGCGCCTTATGGGTTCCTTGCTCAGCGATTTCTCCCTTTTGCATTACCACGATGTGACTGGCATTTTTAATGGTAGATAGTCTATGTGCAATGACGATGGAGGTTCTGTTTTGCATCATTTTTTCTAAAGCATCCTGCACGAGGCGTTCACTTTCTGTATCTAGGGCAGAAGTTGCCTCATCTAATATCATAATTGGCGGATTCTTAAGTACAGCACGCGCTATGCTTAAACGTTGCTTTTGTCCGCCAGACAATTTATTCCCCGAATCACCAATATTGGTGTCAATACCATGGGGCAGATCCTTTACAAATTCCCAGGCATTAGCAATTTTAAGGGCTTCTATGATGGCTTCATCGGTGGCATTTGGTTGTCCAATGAGTAAATTGTTTTTAATGGAATCATTAAATAATATGGAGTCCTGCGTTACCAGGCCCATAAGTCGTCTAAGCGATTGTTTTGTGAGTTGTTTAATGTTAATACCATCAATTTTTATAGCACCTTCATTAACATCATAAAATCGTGTAAGGAGATTAGCAATGGTCGATTTACCGCTTCCAGATTGTCCTACCAATGCTACGCTTTGTCCTTTACGAATTTTAAGATTGAAATTTTTCAGTACCAATTCATCGGCGTATTTAAACGACATATGATCGAGTTCTATATGGTCTAAAAAATCGAGTTTTTCTTGAGCATTGGGGTCATCTGAAATAGGCGATTTGGTATTTAAAATTTCTAAAACACGATCTGCAGCTGCATTTCCAGCTTTCACTTTATAACTGGCTTTACTTATGGCTTTCGCAGGTGTTAAAATTTGATAAGCGAGCGCCATGTAAGCAATAAAAGCACCACCAGACAAGGTTTTTTCTACTAAGACCATACCGCCACCATACCACAACAACGCAGCAATGGTAACAATACCTAAAAACTCACTAGTAGGAGAAGCCAAGTTTTGCCGGTTGAGTAAAGTATTAGAAAATAGGTAAAAACGGTTGGTCGATTCTTGAAATTTACGGTTAAAACGCTCTTCAGCATTAAATCCTTTAATGACTTTTAAACCGCTAAGCGTTTCTTCTAAAGTAGATAGAAATACCCCTTGCTCTGTTTGAACGCGATTAGATTTTTTCTTTAAACTTTTGCCAATCCTAGAAATGATAAAGCCTGAAACGGGTATAAACAAAAACACGAAAATTGTTAGTTTCACCGAAATGGTAAACATAGCTACGATAGCAAATAAAATTGTTAAGGGCTCTTTTATAATGAGTTCTAAAATGGCTAAAAGGGAATTTTTAACTTCATTGACATCACCCGAAATCCGAGCAATAATATCTCCTTTCTTTTTTTCAGAATAATACGATATGGGCAGTTCGGTCACCTTATCATAAATAGCATTTCTCAAATCCTTTAACACACCATTTCTTAGGAAGGTAATAAAGTATAAGCCTAAATAATTGAATAGATTTTTAAGTAAAAATAGACTTATAATTAACACAATCATGTACAATAAAGAGCGCTGCGGTCCGTATTGAGCTGAAGTTGAGGTGATGAGGTAGTTGATACTATTTTCTACATAGGGTTTAAGTTCTGTAAGATTGGTGTAAACAGGTGGGTCGTATACTTTTTTACCTTCGCCAAACAAAACATTAATCATAGGCATGAGGGAAACCATAGCCAATGTGCTGAATAAGGCATAGAAAATATTAGAAATGATATTTAAGATACCATAGTTCTTATAAGGAACTATAAATGGTGATAGCTTTTTTATATAATCCATGAATTACAAGTTCATATCCTTAAGGATATTATCGATGCGTTGGTCTAACAAAAGCGCTGTTTCTTTAAACTTAGACTTGTGATCTAAGGCTGTATTGACACTAATGTAAAATTTAATTTTAGGCTCCGTACCACTTGGTCTTAGGGCTATTTTACTGCCATCTTCGGTGTAATAAATAAGAACGTTAGATTTTGGTATGGTAAGGGCTGTTTCTTCACTATCTTCTGCATTTATGGAAATAGAGCGCTGATAGTCTTCAATCTTTATGACTTTAGAACCATTTACTGTAGTCAAAGGGTTTTCTCTAGCATCTATCATCATTTGTGTAATTTCTTGGGCCCCTTTAATACCTCTTTTGGTTAGTGAAATTAAGCGTTCTTTATAAAAGCCGTGCTTTTCATAAAGCGCGATAAGTGTTTCGTAGAATGAATTACCCTTGGCTTTTGCATCAGCCGCAATTTCACATGCTAATAATGTTGATGTCACTGCGTCTTTATCTCTCACAAAATCACCTACCATAAATCCAAAACTTTCTTCACCACCGCCAATAAAATCTAACTCAGGAAAATCCTTAATCATTTTAGCAATCCATTTAAATCCGGTGAGGCCTATTTTTAATTCGGTTTGGTAGGCCTCTGCAAGTTCCTGCATCATAGGGGTGGATACTATGGTTGAACCAATAAATTCCTGACCTGTAAGCTTATTTTTTTTCTGCCATTGCTCTAATAAAAACGCCGTCATTACTATCATGGTTTGGTTACCGTTAAGTAATGTCATGGTACCATCTAAATCTCTCACGGCTACCCCAAGTCTATCGCTATCGGGATCGGTGCCAATAACAATATCTGCATTAACTTTATTTGCCAATTGTAAAGCCATTTTTAATGCTTCGGGTTCTTCCGGATTAGGTGAAACTACCGTAGGAAAGTCTCCATCGGGTTCGGCTTGTTCTTCTACAATATGGATATTGGTGTAGCCTGCACGCTTTAAGGTCTCGGGAATAGCTGTAATAGAGGTGCCGTGCAGAGAGGTGAAAACAATAGTAAGTTCTTTTCTAGCTTCTTGCGTGGTGAAGCTTCCGTTTGCTATACTGGCGTTAATAAAAATATCATCGATATTTTTACCAATATATTCTATAAGGTCAGGATTAGCCTCAAATTGAATTTCAGAATAATCAAGTTGATTTATTTCGGTAATGATTTCAATATCCTGTGGTGGTACGAGTTGTCCGCCATCTTGCCAATACACCTTATAACCATTGTATTCTGGCGGATTGTGAGAGGCGGTTAAAACAATACCACAATGGCAGTTTAAGTGTTTCAGTGCAAATGACAACTCAGGGGTGGGCCTTAAATCTTCAAATAAAAAAACCTTAATGCCATTAGCAGAAAATACATCTGCTACTAATTTGCCAAATGTTTTGCTGTTATGTCTACAATCATAAGCTATAGCGACTTTAATAGTTTCATTAGGAAAAATCTTTTTTAAATAATTACTTAGACCCTGGGTGTTTTTGCCTAGGGTATACTTGTTTATCCTGTTGGTACCTAAGCCCATGATTCCACGCATGCCACCTGTACCAAATTCTAAATCTTTATAAAAGCTTTCCTCTAATTCTTTAGGGTCTGATGCAATTAAATCTTTGATATTTTGTTGAGTCGTTTCATCAAAAGATGGGGTGAGCCATTTGTTAACGCGCTCAAGTATTTCTGGTTTTATATAGATCATAACGGTCTAAAATTTTATGTAAAAGTAATGAATTCAGCTTTTTGTCCTTGTCCTTAAGACAACTATTCTTTTAAATTTAAAGCTTCCTTTATGTAATAACGTTGTTGGTTCCGTTTGGTTCGCAGTACCAATTCTCCTAAAAATCCAGCGATAAAGAACTGTGAACCAATGACCATGGTTGCAAGGGCAATATAAAATTGTGGTCGCTGAGTAATTAGGCGTCCTGTGGGGTTAAAAAATAATTTATCTAAGCCTAGATAGGCTGAAAATAAAAATCCAATAAAAAACATTAATACGCCCAAGGCGCCAAATAAATGCATGGGGCGCTTTCCAAATTTAGAGACAAAACCAATGGTGAGTAAATCTAAAAATCCATGAATAAAACGATTCATTCCGAACTTCGTTTTCCCGTATTTTCTGGCCTGGTGTTCTACTACTTTTTCACTTATGCGCGTAAAACCGGCATTTTTAACCAAAACAGGAATGTATCTATGCATTTCACCGTATACATCAATATGCTTTACAACAGTTTGGCTGTATGCTTTTAACCCACAGTTAAAGTCATGCAGGCTTAAGCCAGAAGTTCGTCTGGCAGCCCAATTAAATAGTTTAGAGGGCAGGTTTTTAGATAAAAACGAATCGTATCGTTTTTTCTTCCAGCCGGAAACTAAATCATAGCGATCTTTTACAATCATATGATAAAATTCTGGTATTTCTTCGGGGTTATCTTGTAGATCTGCGTCCATAGTGATGACCACGTCTCCTTTGGCCGTAGCGAAACCAGCATGTAGTGCTTGCGATTTCCCAAAATTCTTTAAAAACCGAACCCCCTTAACATTAGAGTTTTTATTAGAGAGTTTAGAAATGGTATGCCAAGAGCCATCTGTACTGCCATCATCTATAAACAAAATTTCATAAGAAAAAGAATTGGACTGCATCACAGATACAATCCAATCATGCAATTCTTCTAAAGATTCTTGTTCATTAAGTAGTGGTATAACTACTGATATATCCATTTCTGTATGGTCTAAAATTAATTGACACCAAAAATACAGAAATTATTTAAGCGGCATCAGGATCTTTTTTCTTCATCACAGCAGCCACAATTAGACCTATTACTGCGTAAAATAAAAATTGATATACCAAGGATTTTAATAAATTAACAGCGCCAAATTGATTGTCATTTTCCATATCTGCCACGGCCTTATCAATTTCGGATTGCGGCGCATTAAAATTTTCCATCATAGATACGGCAGACTCTATAGTCATTTGCTTTAAAATTTCTGCGGCCTCAGGATCTACAATATTAAATATAAGAATATTTACGGTAGTGCTAATGACTAACCCTACAACTATTGTTAAAAACCAACTTGTGAAAGCTTGTTTGAAAGACATAAAACCTCCCAAAATACTTTTACCCTTGGCGACCGATACAATGCCTAAAGCCAATATAACCAAGAACAAGATAAGTCCCAACCACCATTTGGTAAGAATAGTTAAATCTACGATATAACCAATAATTGTAAATGCCGATAAAATTACACCAATGTATAAACCGTAATTAATAGCACTTTTGCGTAAAGAATTTTCCATTTGAGTTAAATTAGATTGTTATAAAGGATTAGTAATGTAAGTTAAGACTTTGTTACAAATATTTTAAATTTTGTAGAATTATCTTGTGTTGCTTTGATTAACAGTTCATTTACAGCAAAAAATAAAAAACAAAAAAGGCTTGTTGAATTTCAAAAATTCCTTAAATTTGCACTTCGAAAAAATCGAAAATATTTAAAGCCGTTAGTGATGAAAGCAGGAATACATCCAGAAAACTATAGAGTCGTAGCTTTTAAAGATATGTCTAATGAAGATATATTCTTAGCAAAGTCTACGGCAGAAACCAACGAGACCGTTGAGGTCGAAGGTGTTGAGTACCCTTTAGTAAAATTAGAAATCTCAAGAACGTCTCACCCTTATTATACAGGTAAATCAAAGCTTGTAGATACCGCTGGTCGTATAGATAAGTTTAAAAACAAATACAAGAAGTTTAAGAAGTAATTTCTTTACTACATATTTGATAAGGCCTTTCGAAACTACGAAAGGCTTTTTTATTTTGTGGAATTCAACTACTTTTGATGCTGTCTGATTTTCTCGTACTATGAACTATATTTTATTTGATGGCCCTTTTCGTAACAGTCTTTTGCCTTTTACTTATACAAGACCAGTGGCAGATCTAAGGGTCGGAATCCTTACCATAAGAGAAAAATGGGAATCTTATTTGGACCTTACCACGACAACGGTGACAGAAGATTACCTGTCCGATAAATTTCCGTTGGTAGAAATGTCAGAAAATATAATGATTAATGCTTCTGTATTACCAAACCCTGAGCTGGTCAAAGTAATTCAGCAATTACAACCTAAAGAGGTACTTGTAAATTCTAAAGATACCATAATTGCTTTTCACGTTAGAGAAGGTGAGGATGTAAATGATTTTGAAGATTTTAATCAATTAAAATACGAGCAGGACCTTATTATTATTAAACACACCTGGGATATTTTCTCAAAAAATGGTGAAGCTCTCAGAGCAGATTTTCATCTCATAACTAAAAACAGAACATCACAACTCATCCCAGAGACTGTAAACACTATTAAACCAGAAGATATTTTTATTGAAGAAGGTGCTAAGATCAACTTTGCTACACTCAATGCGAATAATGGGCCTATTTATATTGGTAAAAATGCCGAAGTTATGGAAGGTACAGTGGTAAGAGGTCCTTTTGCCTTGTGCGAGCATGCCGTGCTCAAATTATCGAGTAAAATTTATGGGCCAACCACCGTCGGTCCTTACTCTAAAGTAGGAGGTGAGGTTAATAATTCTGTATTTTTTGGTTATTCTAATAAAGGCCACGATGGATTTTTAGGAAATTCTGTATTAGGAGAATGGTGTAATCTTGGTGCAGATACTAATAACTCTAATCTTAAAAATAATTATGCTGAAGTGCGCCTTTGGGATTATGAGGAAGAACGTTTTGCTAAAACGGGTTTGCAGTTTTGTGGCTTAATGATGGGCGACCACAGTAAATGTGGTATCAACACCATGTTTAATACAGGAACGGTAGTGGGGGTTAGTGCTAATATTTTTGGCAGTGGTTTTCCTAGAAATTTTGTACCTAGTTTTTCTTGGGGGGGAAGCAAAGGATTTGTAACCTATAACACCGTTAAAGCCTTTGAGGTTGCAAAGATAGTAATGAACCGAAGGAACATCACTTTTTCAGAACAAGACCAAGCCATTTTAGAACATATCTTTGAAACAACTAAAGTCTTTAGGAAAGGATAGCTTTACTATTGCCTTATTTTTCTTACCCGTTTTAATTCTAACAAATTAGTAGGATTTATTCCTAAACCCTTTACCTGTTTATTGGTAAATCGTACAACTTCATCATAAAATAATGGTACCACTGGGGCTTGAGATATCACAATAGAATCCATACGCTTATATAGGCTTTGACGTTCTTTTATAGACGGTTCTCTTAAGGTTTTTTCGTAGAGCGTATCAAAAAGAGCATTTTTAAAATGGGTATAATTAGGGCCTTGAGGGGCAAAGTTTTTACTGTAAAAAAGCGATAAGTAGTTTTCTGCATCAGGGTAATCGGCTACCCAACTGGCCCTAAAGAAGTCTACGTTTCCGTTGGCTTTTGCATCTTTCAAACTAGATGGTGGCACCACATCAACGGTGATACTAAGATCTAGTTTTTCTAATTCTCGCTGTATAAATTCACAAAAACTGAGATAATTGCTGGTGGTAGTTAAGGTGACCTTGGGCTTGGTAATGCCAGTTTCAGACTTGAACGTTTTTATAAGTGCTCTGGCCTTTTCTGGTTGATACGAAAACCCAATACCTGCTGTATGTCCTGGTAAGCCTCTAGGAATAAATCCTCCGTTTGCGGGAATACCAATACCATTACGCAGATAATTCATCATTTTTTTGCGGTTAAATCCATAGTTTATAGCCTGTCTTAACTTAAGATCGGAAATGGATTTTTGCTCGGTATCAAGATAAAAGCCCAAGTACTCTGTATTGAGATAGGCCCCTCTTATCATATTCACATCTGGGTTGTACTTGGCGCTTAAACTTCCATCAGGATTTAAAATTTCATCTTTATAGGAATCGTCAAGTCCAGAAACAAAGTCTAAATTACCCTGTGCAAATTGCAAAAATTCACTTTGTTTATCTGGTAAAAATGTAATGGCAACGGCTTCTAAATAGGGTAGGTGTTGATTGTTTTTATCTTTTTCAAAATACAAGTGATTTCGACGTAACACCAATTTAATATTTTCTTCCCAACGTTTAAATTTAAAAGGACCAGTACCAATTGGATGAGCTCTAAAATTTTCTTTATAAAATTCAACAATCTCCTTAGGAACTACAGAACAATATTTCATACTTAAGAGTCCTAAGAAGGCTGGAAAAGGTTGCTTTAATTTTATTTGAAATACAGAATCGTTAATGGCAATATAACTTTCCATATTCTGAGTTACCCAACTGCCTGGAGACGCCAGCTTAGGGTCTTGTAAACGCTTAAAACTATAAACAAAATCATCAGCTCTAACGGCTCTTGTAGAGTCTTTTCCAAACAAATAATGTTTGTGGAAGCGTACATCTGTTCTTAAATTAAAGGTGTAGGTTGTGGCACTGTCGTTTATAGTCCAACTTTTGGCAATACAGGGTTCTATGAGGAGTTGGTCATTCATTTGTACTAGCCCATTAAATAATTGATGAGTAGCCCATATATCAGCCAGATCTTTAGAAAATGCCGGATCTAAAGAACTAATATTTTTATGCTCGTTATATCTAAAAACATCAAGTTGATTAGTTTCATAATTATTATCACATGACCAGAATGTTATTATTAGAGGCCATAGTAATATCCAAAATTGGTTAAGTCTTTTGAGTTTTAGCATCTTACTTTTTAGTTGTAAATTTGCGCACTTGGTAAAAGTACGAGAATGAACCCAACAAAAAAAGTAGCTTTTTATACCTTAGGTTGTAAACTTAATTTTTCTGAAACCTCAACCATAGCAAGACAATTCAGCAGCGAGGGCTTTAATCGTGTGGGCTTTAAAGAAAATGCAGATATTTACGTTATCAATACTTGCTCAGTTACTGAAAATGCAGACAAGCGTTTTAAGACTATTGTAAAACAAGCAAAAAAAAATAATCCAGAAGCCTTTATTGCTGCCATTGGTTGTTATGCGCAGTTAAAACCTGAAGAATTAGCAGATATTGATGGTGTGGATTTGGTTTTAGGTGCTACGGAAAAGTTTAATGTCTCTTTCTATGTCAATGAATTATTAAATACACCTAACTACAATGATAAAGATGGAGCTAAAATACATGCTTGTGCCATAAACGAGGCAGATTTTTATGTAGGAAGTTATTCTATTGGCGACCGAACAAGAGCATTTTTAAAAGTGCAAGATGGTTGTGACTACAAGTGTACCTATTGCACCATTCCTTTAGCGAGAGGTATTTCCAGAAGCGACACTATGGAAAATGTACTAAAAAACGCTTCAGAAATTGCCGCTCAAGGTATTAAAGAAATTGTGTTGACAGGGGTTAATATAGGTGATTACGGTAAGGGTGAATTTGGTAATAAAAAACATGAACACACGTTTTTGGATTTAGTTACAGAATTAGATAGGGTAGAAGGTATCGAGCGCTTGCGCATATCTTCTATAGAGCCTAATCTACTAAAAAATGAAACCATAGACATAGTATCTAAATCCAGGGCTTTTGTACCACATTTTCACGTTCCTTTACAAAGTGGCAGCAACGACATGCTTAAGCGAATGAAACGCCGTTATATGCGTGAGTTGTATAAAGACCGCGTGACTAAAATAAAAGAGGTGATGCCTCATGCCTGTATAGGGGTAGATGTTATCGTTGGCTTTCCTGGTGAAACCGATGCGCATTTTCTCGAAACTTATAATTTTTTAAATGAATTAGATATTTCGTATCTGCACGTATTTACGTATTCCGAACGTCAGGACACAGAAGCTGCGTATATGGATGGTGTGGTGCCAAAAAAGGTGCGAGCAAAACGAAGTAAAATGCTCAGAGGGCTTTCAGCAAAAAAGAGACGTGCTTTTTACGAAACTCAGATAAAAACCAAGCGTACCGTTTTATTTGAAGGCGAGAATAAACAAGGCTACATTCATGGCTTTACAGAGAATTATGTTAAGGTAAAAACCCCTTGGGATCCTGCTTTAGTAAATACTCTGCATGATGTAGAACTAACCCATATAGACCCTGACGGCCTAGTAAGATTTGAATTTGATAAAGTTCTAGTTTAAAATAAAACTATAATCGTATACCTACTGGAAGCATACGCTTAAATTTACGGTTAGATCTTACAAATTTAGCAATCTCAGGACTGGTAGGGACAACACTAATATTACGCTCTTTAATATTGTTGAACACCAATGTTAGAAATTCTTTTCGGAATTCAGGATGATTCAAATTTTCAGGAAGAACTAATTTAGTAAGAAAAATTTTGCGTTCTTGTAATGCATATTCAATAATTGCCATGTCATCGGCAACCTTCAATTCAAATTGACGTAAAAAATCATTGTCAATTAACTCAGCGGTTCCAATCATAATAAAATATTATTTAGTTAGGTGGTTGGCGTGTAGAAGCTATATATTGCATAGCTTTGTGCAAAGGTACAAAATTTTGACAAATTTGTAAGACTCTATAATTAAAACTATTACGTTTAAGACTTAATATTGCATTTAAGTTGACATCTATTTATGACCCCTTCAGAAAATATCACACATGTTTACATGATGCCTGGCATGGCAGCTAACCCAACAATATTTGAGTTTATTGAGTTGCCAGAAGAAAATTATATGACCCACTGGTTAGAATGGCAAATGCCCGAACCTAATGAGTCGCTTAAGGCCTATGCTAAGCGCATGTGCCAAAGTATAAAAGAAGAGAATGTGGTTTTAATAGGAGTGTCTTTTGGTGGTATGCTGGTGCAGGAGATGAGTGCATTTTTGAAAACAAAAAAAATTATTGTCATATCAAGTATAAAATCCTATCATGAGTTACCTAAGCATCTTAAAATGTTAAGACTAACGAAGGCTTATAAAATTCTGCCTACACAATTAATTAGAAATGTAGATTTGCTTGCAAAGTTTGCTTTAGGAGAAACGGTAAGAAAACGGATAGATTTATATAAAAAATATTTATCCGTTAATGATAAAAAATATTTAGATTGGGCTATAAAAGAGGTGGTATGCTGGCAGCAAGATAAGCCTCTTAAAGATGCAGTATACATCATTGGCGATAACGACCAAGTATTCCCTAATTCGTGTCAAGGAGATTGTATTACTATTAAAGGAGGCACACATATAATGATTATAAATAGGTTTAAATGGTTCAATGAAAATTTGCCATTAATAATAGAGGACAAATTTGAAGCTTAACACAAGTTTGTTTAACTTTAAAAAAAAATAACATGAAGATTATTAAGAATTTACTAGCGCTTACAGGGCTTTTAGTTTTATCGAGTTTTTTTATTTATTCGGCTCAAATGGCACCATCTGATCCAGATATAACTACAGATGTTTCAGGTGTAAAAGATTACAATGTATATGCTTTAGATATGCCAGAAGGTATAAATTTTGCTGGAGAAAAGGTACCTGTAGAATTGCCTGATATCTATGAACGTTTAGATCGTGAGCTTTTAGTCAATACCTACTGGCAATCTAATGGTTTACTATTATTTAAACGCGCACATAAATATTTTCCTATCATAGAACCTATTTTAGAAAAATACGGAGTACCAGAAGACTTTAAATATTTAGCCGTTATAGAAAGTGGCTTAACCAATGCTGTTTCACCAGCTGGTGCTAGAGGAGTTTGGCAAATTATGAAAGCAACGGGAAGAGAAAATGGTCTAGAGGTGAATAGCAATGTAGATGAACGATATCATTTAGAGTTGGCTACTGAAGTGGCTTGTAAGTACTTGTTGAACGCTAAAGAAAATTTTGGATCATGGACCTTAGCAGCGGCAGCTTACAATGCAGGTAATACTGGTATCGCCAGACGACTAAAAGAGCAAAACGTTTCAGACTATTACGACTTGCTTCTCAACGAAGAAACGGGACGCTATTTATTTAGAATTATTGCGCTAAAAGAAATCTTAACTCATCCGTCAAAATATGGCTTTAATTTTAAGGAAAAGCATTTATATGAAATGGTGCCAACCTTCGAAGTTGCTGTAGATACTGCCGTTACAGACTTTACCAAGTTCGCTGAAAAGTTCAATATCAATTATAAGATACTTAAGCTTCACAATCCATGGTTACGCGAAGGGCATCTCAATAATAAGTCAAGAAAACTGTATAAGATTAAAATACCAAAAAAGGGCTATTATCAAACCCAACCCTAAATTGTGGCCTTTATAAAAGACCATATGTGGACCTTTTTGCTAGTGATTAATTATTCTCTAGCCATATTTGCTGCCATAACGCTGATGTTAAAGAAGGTCAATCCTACAAAAACCTTAAGCTACCTAGCTGTTTTATTTGCATTTCCTTTTATAGGCCTTATAGTTTATTATTTGTTTGGCCAAGAATATAGAAAAACAAAGATTTTTAGTCGAAAAAATGTGCTTAATCAAAATATGGTTAAGCAAATTGAGGAAGAAATTTCTATACATACAGAAACCTTAGAAGATATTCAGGAACTTCTCGAAGAAAAATCAAAACTTATACCTTTATTAATTAAGAGTGAGTATCAAAAACTAACCTGCGAAAATGAGGTAAAACTCATTAAAAATGCAGATGAAAAATTTGACCTATTGCTAGAAGATGTAGAAGCTGCAGAACATCATATTCATTTAGAGTATTTCATTATTAAAGATGATAAAATTGGTACAACGGTTTTAAATGCCTTAGCAAAAAAAGCAAAATCTGGTGTTGAAGTTAAAATCGTGATAGATGACGTGGGAAGTTCTATAAGTTCTAAGATGCGCAAACATCTCAAAAATTGCAATGTTCAGGTATATCCATTTATGCCTGTACTTTTTTCAAAATTTACAGGAAAGATGAACTATAGGGATCATCGCAAAATTATTGTCATTGATGGTAAAATTGCATATGTTGGTGGTGTTAATATTTCGGATACCTATGTAAATGCGCATAACGATACATACTGGCGAGATACACACCTTCGTATCACAGGTGAAGCTGTAAAGCAATTTCAAATTCTATTTTTTACTACTTTAGATTTTGTAAATGATAGAGAATTGAGTGTTGATGAAGAATATTTCCCTACGATTCAAATGAAGAAGAAAATCCCTATCCAGATCGCAGCTAGTGGTCCAGATACAGATTGGTCTAACATTATGGAATCTTTATTTATAGCTATTTGTAATGCCGAAAAATATATTTGTATCACTACCCCTTATTTCATTCCTAACGATGAAATTATTTTAGCCTTACAAATCGCAGCTAGAAGTGAAATAGAGGTGAAAATTATTGTACCCAAAATATCAGATTCATGGATTGCCCAATATGCTACAAGTTCCTATATACAGCCCATGCTCGAGGCAGGGGTTAAATTCTATCATTATACTAAAGGCTTTATACACGCCAAGACGTTAGTTGTAGATGGCGTTTTAAGTTCGGTTGGCACAGCCAACATGGATTATCGCAGTTTCAACATAAATTTTGAGGTTAATACTCTAATCTATAATAAATCCTTTAGTCAAGAACTGTTACAAATGTTTAATGACGATTTAAAAGATTGTGAGGAATTAACCTTAGAGATGTGGAAGCAACGTTCCTCTAGTACAAAAATTAAAGAAGCTTTTGCTAAACTCTTAGCACCGCTATTATAACTATCGTTTACTTTTTCTAAATTGTCTAGATGAGGTGGGTTGGCCGTAATGCTGTCTTGGGATGGAAGCTTTTTTCATTTGTTGCTTCATCATTTTTATCTGATCGGCCAACATATCCCTTTTGTCAAGTTTTTCAGCTTCAGATAGCAATTTCTTGGCTTCCTGTTTTCTTCTTTTAGTAAATGCAATACCTGCTAAATTAAGTTTAGCCATGGCTAGATCATGATCCATTGATAGTCCTAAACTCAGTGCTTTTTTAAAATATTTTTCAGCTTCATTCATATTGGTTTGCGAAACCATGATGCCGTTTAAATAGTTGAGGTAACCTTGTTGTTTTTTTACTAGGGCAGCTTCAGGGTTTTTAATTTTATTTAACCATTTTTTAGCACCTTCAAAATCTTGTTTTCTTAATCTTAAAAAGGCGAGTAGTATAAATTCGTTTTTAAAATATAAAAATACAAAAATCGAAGCCAATAGAATAAACATTATACCATTACCTATATAACCTTCGTAAAATTGATAGCCAGCATATCCTAAAATAAGCACAGCAATAGCAAGTTTAATATTTTTATGAAACATAAATGGTCTTTTTTTAAGGTGCACAAAGGTAACAAAAACAATTAGAAAAAAATTATTTTGGCTCTTGCGAAAGTAAAAACTTGTTGTATATTTGCACCCAGTTTTGAGAGAAAGCTCATAGTTAAATTTTTATAAGATTTTAAAAACATAAGACAATGCCAAAAAGAACGTTTCAACCGTCAAAAAGAAAAAGAAGAAATAAGCACGGTTTTAGAGAGAGAATGGCTTCTGTTAACGGAAGAAAAGTCTTGGCGCGCAGAAGAGCAAAAGGAAGAAAAAGATTGTCGGTATCATCAGAAACCAGACATAAGAAATAATGATTAACAATTGTTAATATTTAAAGGTGTTACTTAATAGTAGCGCCTTTTTTTATATCTCATAGATAAGTAATTTTACACATCAAAATTTTCAGACATGCCTAAGAATAAAAACATAAAATCCATCTTACTAATTGGCTCTGGCCCCATAGTCATCGGTCAAGCCTGTGAATTCGACTACTCTGGGTCGCAAGCCTTACGATCACTTAGGGAAGACGGTATAGAAACGGTTCTTATTAACTCTAATCCGGCAACGATTATGACCGATCCGACTATGGCAGATCACGTTTATCTTTTGCCACTTACCACTAAGTCTATTGTAAAAATATTAAATGAACATCCACAGATTGATGCAGTATTACCTACAATGGGTGGGCAAACGGCTTTAAATTTATGTATTGAAGCAGATGAAAAAGGAATTTGGGATGATTTTAATGTCGAATTAATTGGTGTAGACATCAATGCCATAAATATTACTGAAGACAGAGAAGAATTTAGAAATTTAATGGGCGAAATTGGTGTTGGCATGGCACCACAAGCCACAGCTACATCTTATTTAAAAGGTAAGGAGATTGCTCAAGAATTTGGTTTTCCATTGGTTATCAGAGCTTCATATACCTTAGGTGGAGCAGGAGCTTCTATTGTATACAAGGAAGAAGATTTTGATGAATTACTCACTCGTGGCTTAGAAACATCACCTATTCATGAGGTGATGATAGACAAAGCGCTCATGGGCTGGAAAGAATACGAACTAGAATTACTACGCGATAAGAATGATAATGTGGTTATTATTTGTACCATAGAAAATATGGACCCTATGGGTATTCATACCGGTGATTCTATCACTATAGCACCGGCTATGACCCTCTCAGATAGGACCTTTCAAAAAATGCGTGATATGGCTATACATATGATGCGCAGTATTGGCGATTTTGCTGGGGGATGTAATGTGCAATTTGCAGTAAGTCCAGATGAGAAGGAAGAAATTATTGCTATTGAAATTAATCCGCGCGTATCCAGATCATCAGCTTTGGCAAGTAAGGCCACAGGGTATCCAATTGCAAAAATTGCGGCGAAGTTGGCTATAGGCTATACTTTAGACGAATTAGATAATCAAATAACCCAATCAACTTCAGCTTTATTCGAACCTACCTTAGATTATGTTGTAGTTAAGATACCGCGTTGGAATTTCGATAAGTTTGAAGGTTCTGATCGTACGCTGGGCTTACAGATGAAAGCTGTAGGTGAAGTGATGGCTATAGGAAGGTCTTTTCAGGAGGCTTTGCATAAGGCTACACAATCTTTAGAAATTAAAAGAAACGGATTAGGTGCCGACGGGAAAGGTCTTACAGATTATAATACAATTATCGATAAACTTACCCATGCCAGCTGGGATAGGGTTTTTGTTATTTATGATGCCATCCAAATTGGCATGCCATTAAGTAGGATTCACGATATTACTAAAATAGATATGTGGTTTTTGAAACAATACGAAGAATTGTTTCAATTAGAAAAAGAGATCTCTAACTTCGATATCGCTACCATAGAAAAGGATTTATTATTAGAAGCCAAGCAAAAAGGATACGGAGACCGCCAAATTGCACATATGCTTGGTTGTTTAGAAAGCGAAGTATACAATAAGCGCCAAGAGTTTAATATTAACAGAATTTACAAACTCGTAGATACTTGTGCAGCAGAGTTTAAAGCAGAAACTCCCTACTATTATTCTACGTTCGAGAACGAATCTAAAACGGAAGACGGTTCGCTTAAAATAGCTAATGAAAGTGTAGTCACCGATCGTAAAAAAATCGTGGTATTAGGATCTGGTCCCAACCGAATAGGTCAGGGTATAGAGTTCGATTACTGTTGTGTTCACGGCGTTTTAGCGGCTGCAGAATGTGGCTACGAGACCATAATGATTAATTGTAACCCTGAAACCGTTTCAACAGATTTTGATATTGCTGATAAATTATATTTTGAACCAGTGTTCTGGGAACATATTTATGATATCATACAGCATGAAAAACCAGAGGGTGTTATTGTTCAGTTAGGTGGGCAAACGGCATTAAAATTAGCTGAAAAATTAGAACGATACGGCATTAAAATTATAGGTACAAGTTTTGAATCTTTAGACCTGGCAGAAGACCGCGGAAGCTTTTCAAAATTGCTAAAGGAAAATAACATACCATACCCAAAGTTTGATACGGCAGAAACTGCAGATGAAGCATTAGCTGTAGCTGATAAATTAAAGTTTCCTATTCTTGTAAGGCCATCTTATGTATTGGGTGGCCAGGGCATGAAAATCGTTATAAACAAACCCGATTTAGAGCAGCATGTGGTAGATTTATTACGTAAGATTCCTAATAACAAATTGTTGTTAGATCATTATTTAGATGGCGCTATAG
>Ga0207419_1001007_pt1 | contig 22844 bp, 16 predicted proteins | sample ElkSloMetagenome_4_FD_184723 | JGI IMG/M metagenome (GOLD analysis project Ga0207419, IMG submission 184723) | Hot spring microbial communities from Elkhorn Slough, Monterey Bay, USA - MD2A (version 2) | ecosystem: Environmental > Aquatic > Marine > Intertidal zone > Estuary: Microbial mat ... | reverse complement strand
TAACAATTGCACAAGGCAAATTTCCGGAGTTGCACGAAATACGCATCACAGAAATTATGGCAGACCCCGAACCAAGCGCAGGTTTACCAGAAGTAGAGTATCTCGAAATTTACAATGCAACTGACCAACTGCTAGATTTAAATGCTTGTACATTAAGCGACGCCACAAGTACTACTCAGCTTTCAGGCTATATTTTGCCTAAAAGTTATCGTGTGCTGTGTACATCTTCCAATGCCCATCATTTTGGAGAAAGTGCTTTGCCCGTTTCAGGTTTCCCTTCTTTAAACAATACAGGTGAGCCTTTGGTCATCAAAAACCAACAAGGCAGTTTGGTGTATTTTGTTCATTATTCTGATGATTGGTATCGGCAAGAAGAAAAAGCAACGGGAGGTTTTTCCTTAGAGATGTTAGACGTTTACTTTCCCTGTGGTGGGGAAGAAAACTGGATAGCTTCTGCTAGCCTACAAGGTGGTACCCCCGGCGTAGAAAATTCAGTTAAAGACACCCTGACCGATAATTTCCCCCCATACTTAACAAAAGTATATGCCATAGATTCTACGCACTTAGTCTTGGTTTTTAATGAAAATGTGGATAGCCTCTCCTTACAAAATGCTACTTATCAAATAAGTCCGTCATTAGAATTGGCCTATATCGAAATTGAATCGGGTTATTTTTTTGATAGGGTACATTTGTATTTCAGCAGTGCGCTAGAAAATGGTAAAGTTTATTCTATAAGTGTTAAAAACATACAAGACTGTGCAGGAAATACAGCTGCCGAATTTTCAAATCAATCTTTGGTGTTACCAGAAACAGCTTCAGAAAACGATATTTTGCTGAGTGAAGTCCTCTTTAATCCTCCACCTTCGGGAGTCGATTTTGTAGAAATTTACAATGCTTCAGATAAATACATTAACCTGCAAAATTGGAAAGTAGCCAATGGCAAAGGCGATGAGCAATCTATTTCGGATGAGGTCTTTATCATTCCTCCACACCGCTTTCTGGTACTTATGCCTGATCGCCAAGCATTTAAAAGCTTTTATCCTACAGTGCCTGATTCACTGCTGCAAGAAGTTAACTTACCCTCTTTCAATGATGATGAGGGCAAGGTAAAAATCCTGAATTTTTTGGATGAGTTTGTACAAGATTTCCATTACGATGAGAATATGCACAACCCATTATTAGAAGATAAGGAAGGCGTTTCTTTAGAAAGAATAGACTACAAAATTTCAGAAAAAGAAAGAGACAATTGGCATTCGGCAGCTCAAAGTGAGGGCTTTGCTACTCCAGCAAAAACCAATTCGCAAAATAGCGAAACTACCTTTAGTGACGATGATTGTTTTAAGGTTACCCCAGCGATTATTACCCCAGACTTAGATGGGCAAGACGACTTTGCCCAAATTCAGTACGGTTGTTTACAGAATGGCACAATGGCTTCTGTAACTATCTATGATGTAAAAGGAAGGATAGTTAGAAAGTTGATCCAAAACCAAAGCTTGGCCAACCAAGGCTTCTTTACTTGGGATGGCACCAAAGACAATGGCGAAAAAGTAGGGATTGGTTATTATACGATACTTATCGAAACTTTTAATTTAAATGGAAGAGTGAAGCCAAAAAAATTGTCGTTGGCTGTTGGCAGTAGGTTTTAAGCTTCCAGTAATTTTTGATAAAGTTCATAATTTTCTTCATCAAAACATACAAAGCTCACATCAATCTGTATTTCCTTATTTTGATCAAGGTATTCTTTTACTGCTGTAATGGCTACTTCAGCCGCTTCTTCTTTAGGGTATCCGTAAATTCCTGTAGAAATATTAGGAAAAGCCACGGATTTGATGTTGTGTTCAACACAAAGCTCGAGCGAATTTTTATAACAAGCAGCAAGCAGTGCGGCTTCGTTTTTATTCCCACCTTCCCAAACAGGTCCAACTGTATGGATAACGTATTTGGCTGGCAATTTTCCTGCATTGGTAATTACAGACTCTCCAGTAGGGCATTTGCCTTGTTTTACCCTAATGGCTTTGCATTCTTCCAAAATACTGGGGCCACCTACACGGTGAATAGCGCCGTCAACACCTCCGCCACCTAGCAAAGAAGGATTGGCGGCATTTACAATAGCGTCATCTTCAACTGTAGTAATGTCTCCTTTAAATACCTGTATCATTTTTATATAGTTTGTTTTAAAGTAAAAACTGACCGATAATTTTACTGCTTGAAAAGTTGAGCTGTTGAATAAACAGTTCAAATCTTAAGATAGGCACTTCGAGATTCAAAAAAATGTAAAAAGCGGATTCTAGGTCGTTCAGTTCCTTAGCCTACTTTAAAATGGTTTTAAATCAATATTTATCCTAATAATTTGGTTTTAAGTTGAAGATATTATAAAAAATATTTTGCGGATTAACAATTGTTTACAATACTTGGTAAAGTTCTCACTGTATAACTGATTATGTTTATATTTAATAGATTCAAATACAGTCCCTATCTCCTTCAAAAGGGAAATAGTTCACTCCAACCAATTATAAACATTTAACTAAATCGGCAGGTTAATCTTTGAACAAGGATTAAAATAAGCATTTTCTTATTGTGCCTTGCTTATATTTTTAAGACATTTGTTGCCGCATACGAGTGAAAAAAGATAATAAAATGTTAATAGAGCCTGGAAAACTTCTTCAGAATATAAATAAGCCAGCAGATTTAAGAAATGTAGATTCTACTGAGCTTTACAAGGTTTGCGAAGAATTAAGACAATACATAATAGACAATGTTTCTGTTTTCGGTGGCCACTTCGGTGCTAGTTTAGGTGTGGTAGAACTAACAGTAGCTTTACACCATGTTTTCAACACGCCTTACGATCAACTAGTTTGGGATGTTGGACACCAAGCATATGGGCATAAGATATTAACGGGAAGGAGAGAGAGATTCCATACCAACAGGCGCTACGAAGGCCTTTCAGGTTTCCCCCGAAGGGCGGAGAGCGAGTACGATACATTTGGTGTTGGCCATTCGTCTACTTCTATTTCCGCGGCCTTGGGTATGGCCATTGCCTCCAAATTAAAAGGCGAGCACGAACGCCAGCACATTGCCGTTATAGGCGACGGTGCAATGACAGCAGGCTTGGCTTTCGAGGGTATGAACCACGCAGGCGTATCTGACACCAATCTTTTGATCGTGCTCAACGATAACTGCATGTCTATAGACCCAAATGTGGGTGCACTTAAAGATTACCTTACCGATATAACTACTTCTCAGATTTATAATAAGTTTAAAGATGATGTATGGAAGTTATTTGGTAAAATAGAGAAGTTGGCTCCAGGTGCTAGGGAGGCGGTTCAGAAAATAGACCACTTAATAAAGTCTACAATTTTAAATCATAGCAATTTATTTGAGGCATTAAATCTGAGATATTTCGGACCTGTAGATGGACATGACATTAACCACTTGGTAAGTGTTATGGAAGACTTAAAAAATATTCCGGGCCCCAAGTTGTTGCACTGTATTACAACAAAAGGTAAGGGCTATTTACCAGCTGAGAAAAACCAGACCAAATGGCATGCACCAGGCAAGTTTGACAAGATAACCGGAGAGATAAAAAAGAAAGTTTACGATACGCCTCAACCACCAAAATATCAACAAGTTTTTGGCAATACCATAGTAGAATTGGCCAAAATGAATGAAAAAATAGTGGGAATTACTCCTGCCATGCCCTCGGGTTCTTCCATGAATATAATGATGAAGGCACTACCCGAGCGTGCCTTTGATGTGGGTATTGCAGAGCAGCACGCAGTAACGCTTTCAGCAGGTTTGGCTACACAGGGGATGATCCCCTTTTGCAATATCTACTCAAGTTTTATGCAGCGTGCATACGATCAAGTAATCCATGATGTTTGTGTACAAAATTTACATGTGATTTTCTGCCTAGACAGGGCCGGCTTTGCAGGTGCTGATGGCGCTACGCACCATGGTGCTTACGACTTAGCATTCATGCGTTGTGTGCCAAACATGGTCGTTTCTGCCCCAATGAACGAAGCTGAGCTCAGAAATCTGATGTATACGGCACAGCTACCAAGAGAAGGCGCATTTACCATTAGGTATCCTCGTGGGCAAGGTGTAATGCCCGAATGGCAAACTCCGCTTGAAGAAGTTAAAGTTGGCACAGGAAGAAAATTAAAAGATGGTAAAGACATTGCTTTGCTCACCATTGGTCATGTTGGTAATTATGCTCGAGAAGTGGCCAAGAAACTAGAAATAAAAGGTATTGATGCCGCTCATTATGATATGCGTTTTGTTAAACCTTTGGACGAAGACCTTTTGCATGAGGTTTTTAACAAATTTGATAAGGTGATTACCATAGAAGATGGATGCGTACAAGGTGGCTTTGGCAGTGCCATTTTAGAATTTATGGCCGACTACCAGTACAAAAATACTGTGGTAAGAAGGTTGGGTATTCCTGATGAGGTAATTGAGCAAGGCGAGCAAATAGAGCTACAACATTACGCAGGCTTTAGTCCTGAAGGCATAGAAAAAGCCGTAATGGAAATGGTGAATATTCCTGAATTTGTTACTCATAAAGTGAGCCAATAACTTTTCCCCGACTTTGGTTAAGTAGAGATGGGGTAACGTTTTCTTTAATGTGCTTAGCTAATAAATTGGCCAAGCGCTCATTAGGGTTTTGCTTAGTTACTACCATTACAATTTCTCTAAGCGGTTTAAAGTCTTTGAGGTGCATGTATCTTGCACTTTGAGTTCTTTGATGGGCTTTTGCAGACATTTCAGGTATAAATGTGAAACCTCCCTCTTTTTCTACCAATAACTTTAAGGTTTCTATGGAATCGCCTTCATACTTAAAAAACGTTTTTCCATTGGTATTTTTCAAATAAGCTGCGAGTTGCAAAGTATCTTGCCTTAACGGATGCTCTTTACTCACAATCTTAAGTATGGATTTATCAAGCTCATCTATACTAATATGATCATCAGTTTTTTTTAAATATTTCCCTTCATTCACATATAGCATAATTTCTTCAAAGAATAGGCTTTTTGTAAAAAGTGTATCATCTAAGACTGGTGCGGCAGTAATGCCAAGGTCAATTACATCTTTTTTTAGACCATTTAGCAATTCTTTCGGGTTAAGTTCTTTTATATGGATGCTTATTGCAGGATACGCTTCAGTAAAACTCCCTGCTATTTGAGGCACTAAATAGGGTCCCAAAGTAGGTAAGATTCCAATAGTAAGATGGCCTTTTACAAAATCGTTAAATGAGTTAATGATTTGAGGAAGCTTATGAGACTCACGTAAAATAATTCTAGACTGCTCAATTATTTTCTCACCTATAGCTGTGGGCACGACGGGTTGTTTACTGCGGTCAAAAATAACCACGCCAAGGTGTTCTTCTAATTTTTTAATTTGCATGCTCAGGGTGGGTTGTGTCACAAAACACTTTTGAGCTGCTTTGGCAAAATGCCGATGAGTGTCTACAGCAATGATGTATTCTAGCTGTATGAGTGTAACCATACTTAAAAATTAATTTGACAAAACTTAATTGATAGTATTTTGATGCATATCCCTAAAAACTCTAATTAAGATAAGTTTTTAAAGAATGCCCTATTTGATTACTAAAAGTAATCAAAAAAAGGAAATAAGACTATAGGTAAAGGTTATTGACTTCTATTTAACAGCAAACTAAGTCGCAAAGGATAAAATGGGATAAGCGCACCAGCGTTTTTAGAGACGCATGGTTAAAGGCTTATTTTTTTATATATCATTTTTTTTAATTGTCGATTTTTGCCAGGCACAAATAAACACCCAAAAAGCTGTTTGGGTAAAATATGGTGTTCACCATTTTGTGCCCGATTCACTGACTATTGACCCGCTGAGTATTGCCATTAAAGAAATAAGGCCTGCACATATTATATCTAAGTCAGACATTCAACTCGATTATAGCATAGATGCGCACAAAGTATATGTAAATTACAACAAGGAAATTGGGGTAGATATAGATTCCTTTTTAGTGACTTTTGATGTTTTTCCGATTAATTTTTCAGATACGCTTTCCTTAAGATCTCAAGAAGACTATAATGCGGGTAAATACGCTATCACTTATCAAGAACTCGACACAGTTTTGGTCGAATCTCCATTAAGCGAGGAAGAGGTTCTGCACACACCCGGCATAAGAAAACACGGAGTAATTACTCGAGGATTGAGAATGGGCAACCAGCAAGATGCTACTTTTAACTCTACGCTCAATCTGCAACTAGATGGAAAACTCACGGATGATATCACATTGGAGGCTATACTTTCTGATCAAGAAATACCATTTCAGCCGGAAGGTAACACTCGACAGTTGCGAGAGATAGATAAGGTTTATCTGGCGTTAAGACATAAGAATGGAAGTTTGGAGGCAGGAGATATTGGCCTAAACAATCAAAGGCAAAATTATTTTCTCAAATATAGGAAACAAGTTCTCGGAGCAAAACTTAAAGCCTTTGCGGTTGATACGCTCTCAGAAAAGAAGTTGGCTGTAAATGCAGGTGTTGCTATGGCCAAAGGGCAGTTTGTGAGCAGGCAACTTAGCGTTCAAAATGGTGTTTTAGGGCCTTATAAATTATTGGGCAATAACAATGAGCCCTTTATTATGGTCATTGCTGGCTCAGAGCGGATTTTTTTAAATGGTACTCAGCTGCAAAGAGGGTTTGAGAACGACTACATCATAGATTACAATCAGTCAGAAATCACGTTTAATGCAAGTATTATTTTCGATGCTTTTTCTAGAGTTCGGGTGGAGTATGAATATGTTATTCAAGATTACGGAAGGTTGGCAACAAACCTAGGCCTAAGCCAAAAGCACGGTAATATGGAAGTATATGCAGATTGGTACAGGGAGGCAGACCTAAAAAACAGACCAATTACTTTCTCGGCCAGTCAAAATGCTTTTGAGGCCCTATCGCAAGCCGGCGATAGCGTTCAGTCCATATTTGTACAGCCCCAACTTGAAGAAGTGACCGAGTACAGTGCCAACCAAATACTTTACACTCAAAAAGACAGCATTTATGAGGGAAAGAGCCATGTTGTTTTTGAAAGGGCATTGGCAGGAGATGGTCCTTTCTACAGGCCTAGTTTTGTATTTGTAGGTTTGGGCAATGGTAATTATATAAAAGGCGACGCCAATAACAATGGGAGTGAATTTGTTTGGGTAGCTCCTGAAAACGGAAAACCACAAGGCAGTTATACGGTGGGAAATAAAATTACTGCACCTAATTTAAAACAGATGCTAAGTGTTGGTGGCAAATACCACCTTGGCAAAAATACAGAGGTTTTTGCAGAGGCTGCCTTCTCTAACCAAGACCAAAATGCCTTATCAGATTTACACGATGCAGATAACCAAGGGCAGGCCATTAGAATTGGCTTTACTAGCAAAAAGAACCCTTTGTCTTTTTCTGAAAGCCATACATGGCAAACTTCTCTTTCTTTGGAAAGGCTAAGCGCCGACTTTAAGCAAGTAGATCGATTTAGAGATATTGAATTTCAACGCTCTTGGGGAATCTTTAGCCAACAGTTAGATACACTACAAGATTTGATCGGCAATTTTTCTTTTGGGATTGTAGGTAAAGACAAAAGTGAAATCCATTATCAATTAGGATTCAGAAAAAAAGAGGATTTCTTACAGGGGTTTCAGCATCAGTTCGGGAGTGTACAAAAGTTTGGTAGAATAGGATTAAATTTACAGTCAACACTGCTTCAAATTCAAAAAAACAACAGAAATACCCATTGGGGTTTTCTAAAGAGCGATGCCAATTACAGTATGAGTTGGGGTACGCATGGCTACACTTATGAAATAAATCAACACAATTTTAATCTCGACAGGCAAGCCTTATTGAGTAGTGGCCTAAGCAATTACCAAGCACATACTTTTTATGTAAAAAGCCTAGACAGTGCTAAGCTCGATTATAAAATAGCTTATAATATCCGTGCAGATGAGCAGCCAATAAGCCAAGACAGCACTTTACTACGGCGCACCAACACTCTCAGTCTTATGGCAAACAAAGCAAAAGGCAATAGCCGATTTAAAATTAAGTTCAACCTTAGAAAGTTAGAGACCCAAAGCGATAGAGGTAATGTAGAAGAAAACACCCTCAGTGGACAAGCAACATGGCACCAAAGACTATTTAATGAGGCTATTTTGCAAGACTTGACCTTTAGCACAGGTACTGGCAGAGAATTGAAAAGGGATTTTATTTTTCTTAATGTAGCCAATGGTATGGGTACACATACTTGGCGAGACTATAACGATAATGGCATTCAGGAGTTGGACGAATTTTTTGAGGCCTTACTGCCAGATGAGAGAAATTACGCAAAATTTTTTGTGCCAACCAATGAATTTTTACAGGTTTATATGAGCAATTTGAGGCACAAACTATCGATTTCTGCACCTCAAACATGGAGAGAGCAGCATGTTTTAGAGCAAAACAATTGGAAGCATTTTATTGCTAAATGGTCATATACCAATCTTTTTAACGCTGCATACAGAACCAGTGGTGATGATTTTTTAGAAAGGTTTATGCCTTATTTTACTTCTATACCTGATCAGGACTTAATTTCTGGTGTAATGGCTTTACACAGTACGCTATTCTTTCAGAGGTACCACCATCAGTTTGGGTTTGATTTACATTTTAAAAAGAACTTGAGAAAACAATTGCTCTCCGGTGGTTATGAATCCTTTAATTCTGAAGAATGGTCTTTGAATGCTAGATGGTTGATCAATAGAGATTTTACTCAGCAACTGAGTGTAGGCAAAAGCAATACACTCAGAGCATCTGATTTTATGCTGAATCAGAATTATCAAGTGCAGAGTTGGTTTATAAAGCCTTCTATCAGTTTTCAGCCCAATGTTAAGTGGAAGGTTACGGCCTATTATCAGCTAAAGAAAAAAAATGCTTTGGATGATGCTTTGAGCGATGCCCAAGAAAAAAGAAATGTGCATGGTAGCATAAATGAACTGAGTTTGCAATTGAAAAGTAACATGGGTAAAAATCAACAAATCAATTTTTCGCTAAGTAGCTATAAAATTTCGTACTCAGGCGATGAGCAGTCTGCGCTTGGTTACGAAATGCTAGAAGGCCTGAGAAATGGTATTAACCATACAATACGCTTTAACTTAGTAAAAAGGCTAGCAAATGGTCTGCAATTACAGAGTACTTATATAGGCAGAAAGTCTCCCGATAGAAAGTTGATACATACAGGTAATATACAACTTTCGGCTTTGTTTTGATTTTTTACCTACCAGCTTCGCTGTCTTCTAATACCTTATTTGAATTTGGATCTAACCAACCAAAATGTTGTTTCATGCCTTTTTCAAAAAAGTTATAGTAGTACCTAAATTCTTCATAACTATACTTGCCAAGTACAAGTAATGGCTGTATTTGTGGCCGTACAGGAGCGCTTTCATTATTAAGCTTGTCTAAAGAAGTAATAAAATAGTCTGCATTTTCATAAGTACACTGGGTAGTGTCAGTAAAAGAAAGTTTATGCTCTGGCAAAATAGCAAGTATATGTTTAGGGTCTTCAATAACATCAGGATGACTTTTTTCGGGTACTTTGTAAATGATGTACCTACTTACTGGATCCCCATCCTTAGCTACCTTAGGTTTTTCCCAGGTCAGTTCCATGCCTTCATGGTTTAGGGTAATCACAAAACTTTTAGGCTTCATCGGAGGTACATCATCTTTCCATGGCATAGGCGGTGTAATTGCAGGATATTTGTACCAAGTCGTTTTTAACGAGTCCCTAAAATGTCCACGGTTGCGCAAAAAAGAAGCAGATCTGAAGAAAATACTTCCTCTCACTTCACCCATGCTTCTATTAAATTTTAGTTGCCGTTGCATTTCTTCTTTGCTGTACCAAGTTTTGTCTGAATCCCAGTAAATTTTATAGGCAGCATGGCCAATGTAAAGATGCTTGTTAAAAACATTGCGGTTCCACCAACTTACTAAAGTGCGGTAATTGGCGTGCTTATGTTCAGTACTGAAATAGACTTGTGGCGCTACATAATCGATCCAGCCCTTTTGTAGCCAAAGCCTTACATCGGCGTGTAGGTGGTCGTAGCTGGCTACTCCTGCCCTTGTAAAAGAACCAAGCGGGCTATCGTATACATTTCTCCAAACTGCAGAAGGGCTAATACCAAATTTCATTTTAGGTCTCTGTGCTTTTAAACCTTCGTGTATAGACTCAATCAATTTATTGATATTGTCTCGCCTCCAAGCATCTTTGTTGGTGAAACCTTGTCTGTATTTCCAAAAAGTATTGCCATCTTTTAGCTTTTCATCTGGTTTGGGGTAAGGATAGAAATAATCATCGAAATGTAAGCCATCGATATCGTAGCGGTTGGCGAGGTCAAAAACGACTTTGCATATGTAATCTCTTACTTCGGGTATGCCAGGATCAAAAAGCTTCATCCCACTGTAGTTCAAAATCCATTCTGGTCTTACCTTAGAAATATGCCTATCGTGCACGTCGCTGTACCTGCTATAAACAGCTCTAAGCGGATTGAGCCAAGCATGTATTTCTATCTGTCTTTGATGTGCTTCTGTAATCATAAACTCCAAAGGATCATAACCTTTGGGCGGCGGCATGCCTTGTTTACCCATGAGCCACTCAGACCATGGCTCATAATTACTTTGATAGAAGGCATCTGCAGAAGGCCTAATTTGTATTACCAAGGCATTGATACCACTCTCTGCACATTGATCTAACAAATAGATAAACTCCTCTTTTTGCTTTTCAACAGGCAGTCCTTTTTTTGAAGGCCAGTCTGCATTATTGAGTGTTGTAACCCAAATGGCCCTAAACTCTCTCTTTGGCGAAACCTGAGCGCTTAGGTGTTCAAATGAGAAAATCGAACTAAATAGTATCGCCCCAAAAAGTACAATTTGTATTGGTAGATCCTTAATGCGACTAAGCATAGAAAAGTCTAAATAAATGGAAAATAAAAAGTTGAAGGGCCTTAATAATTCAAACTAAAAAAGCACAAAGTTCTAAAAAATTGTTGATGACAGAGATTTACTTTGTCTAGGTATGTCGGTATGAACTGCAATTTTAAATATAAAGAAAAATTTGTGTTTAAAGAGACCATAAAGCCATCAATTTAATTTTAAATTTTAATGCCCCTGGTCATTTCTCTTTTTCCAGGAGGGCCTGAAATTGATGAAACTTCCAAGCCCAAGGCTTTCAGATTTCTTTTTAATGCACCCATTGCACTGTACGTAACAAATACGCCATGTTGTTTTAGTGAATTTGTTGCACAAGATAGTGCGGCATTTTCCCATAACTCAGGCTGTTTTCTTGGGGCAAATGCATCAAAATAAACTACATCAAACTTATTTCTTTCTCTAAATGATTCTAAGGTGGCTTGCAACTTATGCAAATCTAAAAATGGAGTAATCGAATGCCTTTCTTCCCAAGTAGCCTGATGTAAATCGTTGAAAATGGCCTTTGCCTTTTGTGGCAGGTTTAAGGTATAATTGAGCGAGTCTAGCAATTCAGCATCTACAGGATATGGTTCTAAAGTGTGGTAATAGATTTTTATTTGTGTTTTTTCTGCTTCTAAGCAAGTTAGCAAAGCATTAAGCCCGGTGCCAAAGCCTACCTCCAAAATGCTAATTTCTTTGGTGTTTAAAGTGTCTAACTTAAATTGAAGCCCTTCTTTAATAAATACGTGTTGGGACTCTGTGAGTGCACCGTGCGTAGAATGATAGGTTTCGTCCAATGCCTTGTTGTATAAGGTATGTGAACCGTCTCCTGTATCAATAATTTTTAATCCTTCCATAAGTCCATAAATTAAATTCTTAATCAATAGCCAAGAGCGCAAAAGCTAAATTATTCTTTAGGAATGGAGATCCTAAAAGTAGTGCCTATGTCTAGCTCAGATTTTAAAACAAATATTCTTCCTCTGTGGTAGTTTTCAACAATGCGTTTTACCAAGGCCAATCCCAAGCCCCAGCCTCTTTTCTTTGTGGTAAAGCCTGGTTGAAAAATTGACTTGATTTTAGATTTTGGTATGCCCTTGCCCGTATCGCTGATATCTATGTAAATAAAGCGCCCGTCTTTAGAATTGCGCAGATAAATATCAATTTTACCGATACCGCTCATGGCGTCTACGGCATTTTTACAGATGTTTTCTATAATCCACTCAAACAGAGGAATATTGATCATTGCAGACATGTCTTGCCCAAATTTGGGCGTTATGCTAAATTTTACTTTGCTCGATACGCGTTTTTGCAAATAGCCCACAATATTTTCAACAGCAATTTGCACATTTTCTTCAGACAAAGCGGGTTCTGACCCTATGCTAGAAAATCTGGCGGTGATCATTTCTAACCTCTGTATGTCTTTAGTGATTTCTGGTAAAATGGTATGGTCAAAGTTTTCGTCCGTTTTAAAATATTCAACCCAAGCCATAAGCGAAGAAATAGGTGTGCCTAACTGATGTGCGGTTTCTTTGGCAAGGCCTACCCAAACCCTATTTTGCTCAGCGCGGCGTGTACTGCTAAAAACAAAATAGGCCAACACTGCCAAAATGGCTATACCTGTTATTTGCATGTAAGAGAAATACCTGAGTTGCAAAATGGCTTCTGAGTTGTCGTAATAAATGTATTGCCTAAAGTCTGGCCCTAGATTGATCTCTATAGGTTCGTAAACCTCTTTCATGCTTTCTATCTTGTTCAACAATAGTTTGCTCTCCTTTTCTGCACTCAAGCTGGGCGATACATCTATATTTCTCCAGTGTATGGGCTCTCCTTTATCGTCGGTAACGATACAGGGTACAGATAACTCAGTATGAATAATCTCAGTGAATACAAAGTTTAATTCTTCGTCGCTGGCAGAAGTCACTACAAATTCTAAAGCACTGGCAAACAGGTTAATTTGCTTTCTTTCTCTGTCAGCAAGGTGCTGCACCAATGAGTTTGTGTAGATTACCGAGAAAAAGCCGATTAAAAGAGCAATCGCTACGATGATCCATTTCAGTTTTTCTTTATTCTGATAAATGCTGATCATAATTTATCTGCAATTTTGAAACTGATAAATATACGTAGCAGGCTGCAATTAGTAAAAGTTCTTACGGTGTCGAAAATAGAATGCCCATTTTATTTTAAGCTGTTGCCATGGCAACAAAACTGATAGATTTGGCTCCTGCTTCTAATAGTCTATTTCCACAAGCCTCTAAAGTAGCTCCCGTGGTCACTACATCATCAGCTAAAAAAATGTGTTTGTCTTTAACGATTTCTGCATTGTTAACCTCAAATATCTCATTTACATTTTGCCACCTGTCGTACCTACTTTTTTTGGTTTGTGTATTGGTGTTGGCATTGCGCTTAAGTGCATCATCGCTAAACGGTATAGACAAGGTCTTAGAAAGGGCAGAAGCATAGCCTTTAACTTGGTTGTAACCTCTTTTTTTAAGTTTTGATTTGTGTAAAGGGACAATGACCAATAGCTCGGGCTTTTCAAAATAAGGGCATTGTTGTAATTGTGTAGCGTGCCAATAACCCATCATACTGCTTATTTCTTCAACGCCGCGGTATTTGAGTTGATGCAACAATTTTTGCACTATGCTTGGTTTTACATATTTTAAATATGCAAAAGCTTGTACTACAGGGAGTTTACCATAAAACTTTTTTTTAAAGTCGTTTTCTAGATAAAGATAATGGTCGGTAATAGGCAATTGTGCTCTACATGCTGTGCAAACTAGCTTTTCTGTGTTGGTAATGTTATCGTTGCAGCTCACGCAAGAAGCCGGAAAAAGTATGGAAAGAAAATCCCTGATCATAACTATTTTTGAAAATGCGAAGTAGGCCTAAGTCAAAACCTGCTATTTAAACTGTATTTTTCACTTTTATTTTTAATAGATGGACAAAATTGAGGAGTTTAGAAACTTTAGGAGCAAGATGAACGAAAAGCTCATCGGGGCAGATGATAAGGTAATAAAGAGGATTTTCAGCTTAGATGCCATGGCATTTAAAGAAAACCGACTTGATGCGCGAACCAAAGAACTGATCGGGCTTACCTGTTCGCTTGTGCTCCGCTGCGACGATTGTGTAAAATACCATTTAGAGAAATGTGTAGAAACGGGTTTGAGCAAAGAGGAAATATTAGAGGGTCTTTCACTGTCTACCCTAGTGGGAGGCACTATCGTAATTCCGCACTTAAGAAGGGCTTACGATTATCTTGAGGAACTATTGGGCGAAAATTAAACTGTATTGAGTGAAAGCAATGCTTTGCCTCACCAAGGCATAGTTGTTGGTATATTTTATTAAAATAACGGATTTTTATATTGGAGAAATCTACCGAGTAACTTGTGGGTCCACTTATAAACTAGTTTCCACAAATTGATTTTCACCAATTTTTTTCGAACAATGTAAACCAATCATCCTATGAATTTATCTAGATTGATTAAAGCTGTATTGTTTTTTTTATTGGCTTGGCAATTGGGAGCCTGTTCTAAAAATGTAAATCAGGGCTACGCTAATACGAGGTACAACAATCCTTCTGCTGCGGCAGCAAAAAAGAAGTTAGATTTTAACAATAAAACTACTAGAAATTTTAAGCCCAAAAGCAAAAGGCAATTAAGAAAAGAGGCCGCAATGAAAATGGATCCTAGGTATACCGATCCTTTGTACTTTGGTCATAAAAAGCCTCCAAAAAAAAGGCCTGTAGGCAAGCAAAAACTCTGTAAAGAATGTGGAATCAGGCATTAAAGCCTGATTTTTTTGTTTTCTGTAGCATATCATCTGAAAATTATGAAATGCCAAATGGAAAATAATTTATAATGGAGAGGAAAGAAAAACTGAGCGAAATATTAAAGCAACTAACGCCAATACTAAATGAGGGAGTTTATGTTTTTGTTTCGGTCAAAGATATCTCGAAAATTCCTTTAGAAAATGTTATTGGTTTTTTTAGGGAAAAAGAGGGAAACACTTTAGTAATCGATAAAGCAACGGCAGATAGCTTAAAACTTTCTTATTATTTTACGGCCGCTTGGATTACACTAGAAGTACACTCTTCATTACAAGCAGTGGGCTTTACAGCCGCGTTTGCTAATGCCTTGGCCAAGAAAGATATTAGTTGTAATGTAATGGCAGGGTACCATCACGACCATATTTTTGTAGACTTAAACAAAGCCGATCGTGCATTAAAGGTGCTTAGGGAGCTTTCACGATCCTTTTAAAATTTTTAATTCTTCCGTAAATTCATAGGTAGATATAGCGGCTTGCAATAAATATTGGCTAGCTATGTATTTTAGTCATTGGCAATTTAAATAAATGCTCTGAGTAAGAACACATCATGCAGGGTAATATAAATTGATTTTCTTGTTTTTGATGTAAGAAAAGGCATTTGGGTACTTTCAGATAAGAATAGTCTAGCTTAAGATTTTTGGGCACAATCAATACTGTAAGCAATACTGTAAGTTTGGTATTTTTGAACGTTGAGAGATATAAATCGCTTTTTAAAAGACTATTCTATAAATGAAAAATATAATCAGTGCTTTGGCATTATATGTGTCGAGCCTCTACTACATAACTTATTATGAAAAGGTTAAAAAACAAGCTGATGAAACGCATCATAATATTTTTTAATATTTTTTTGATTAGCTTTTCAATAAAAGCACAAGAACAAGTGATGGCCAGTGCTCGTGATGCCTTAAAAAGTGGAGACGCTCCAAAATTGGTTGCGCAACTTAATGAGCCGATAGAACTGAACCTAATCGATCAAAAAAACAATTTTGACAGAGCACAGGCCGAAATCATCTTAAAAGATTTTTTTGATAAAAATCCCGTTCAAAGTTTTGAGTTCGATCATCAGACTACTTCGCGCGGTGGTTTACGTTTTGCAATTGGTACCTACAAAACGCAGCGTGGGCAGTATAGAGTACATTTGCTCATTAAAGAGACAGATGGGCAGTACAGAATCGATATGATAGACATTGTTGAACATTAGAGATTATCCAAATATATATTTAGAAGGCGCCAATTCGGTGCCTTTTTTTATTTTTGCTATTTAGCAATTCTAGCAATATGCATAATTATTTATCACAAGAGAGTATAAAAGAATTTATAAAAGCTGCTGTTCAGGAAGACATCAGAAATGGAGATCACTCTTCTTTGGCCGCCATTCCTGAAAGTGCTCAAAATAATGCGGAGTTACGCATAAAAGCCCACGGCATTATAGCAGGTGTTGAAATGGCCAAGCATATTTTGCACTACTTTAATCCTCAATTTAAAATAAATCTATTTATTGAGGATGGTGCCGAGGTACAAAAAGGAGATGTGGCTTTTGAGGTCTCAGGAAAAGCAAGAGATATTTTAGGTGCAGAAAGGTTGTTGCTGAACTGCATGCAGCGTATGAGTGGTATCGCCACTTATACTACGCATCTAAAATCTTTGATAGAAGGCACAAAGGCCCAACTATTAGATACTCGAAAAACAACACCCAACTTTAGGATAGCAGAAAAGTGGGCGGTAAAAATCGGTGGAGGCACCAATCATCGCTTCGGTCTATTTGATATGGTTATGCTCAAAGACAATCATATAGACTTTGCAGGTGGTATAGAGGCCGCCATAAATGCTACAGTAGATTACCTGAAAAAAAACAATCTAAACCTAAAAATTGAAATAGAAACCAGAACCCTAGAAGAAGTAGAACAAGTGGTAAAAACAGGTAAAGTGGATATCGTTATGTTAGATAACATGCCTCCTAAAACTATAAGAGAAGCTTTAAAAATAATAGGTGGAAGATATAAGACAGAGGCTTCAGGCGGTATTACAGAAGAAAGCATAAGGTCTATAGCTGAAACGGGCGTCGATTATATTTCGGTTGGTGCTTTAACGCACTCAGCCCCAAGTTTAGATATGAGTCTAAAAGCTGTTTAGAGTGTTAAGGGTATTTTGATGCTACATAAAGTAAAATCAGTCGTTTACTAATTTCAGTAATTTACTCGAGACGTATTTACTAGAGCTTGAATAAATACCCGAGCTTATTGGTGTAAAAAATGAATAAATTGGCCTACAGGTATTAGTTTTGCCATCTAAATTTCACGGCATAAGTTTCAATTTCAGTTCTTTATAATTGTTGGTGTACATAATATAAGAAGCGATGACAGTTAAAACGAAAAAATATCAACTAGACAATAAAACATATATTTCAATCGCGCTCAAAAGCGTGCTCTTAGAATTTTGGTGGGTTTGGTTTGTACCAGTTGCCATTATGCTGGTGCCATTGTTTGTAGAAGGCGCCTTAGGTTGGAGTATTGGAATCAGTATTACACTTATTGTTTTGTATATTCTTTTTTGGTTGATACAATTTGCAGGTGTTACTCAGCTAGAGCAGAATAAAATTCTTTTCGAAAGGCTTTCTTATGAAATAGACAGTAGGTACGTAATGATAAAACTCGACAGCAAACGAGGAATGCCTGTAAATTGGGATGCTATTAAAAAAGTAAAAAAAGGTAAGGACCATTTTCTTTTGTTCATGTCTAAGGTACAGTTTATTTACTTGCCAGATAAGATCTTTAGGAACGAAAACGACATTAGGTTTACCGAAGCCATATTGAAAAGAAAAAACTTATTGAAAGATTAATCAATTCTTTGTTTAAATTTATTAAAATCATTTAAATAGTTACAAGGTCTACAGCACCTGCGGATGGATTTAAATATCACTATAGTAATAATATCACTCATATTTTCGGGATTTTTTTCAGCGATAGAGATTGCTTTTGTTTCTGCAAATCGGCTACACCTCGAACTGATTAGAAAAAAGAATACAGTTACTAGCAGGATTATAGCGCGTTTTCTAGATAAGCCTACCTATTTTATCTCTACTACACTTTTGGGCAATACCATTGCTTTGGTAGTTTACGGCTATTTTTTTGCCCTAATTTTGGAGCCAACGCTAGAGGTTACCCTTTCTCAATGGTTCGATACTGCGAGCGAAAATACAATTTTGACATTGGTCCTTACTTCGCAAACCATACTTTCTACGCTTTTGGTTTTGGCAACGGCGGAGTTTCTTCCTAAAAGCTTATCGCTGATCAATCCTGATAATTTTTTAACGGCAGCAGCCATTCCGATGAATCTCATTTATTGGCTGTTTTTTCCTTTTGTATTTGTGGTTAATTGGATTTCTACCATGTTGATCAGTAAGATGTTTAAGATGGAGCAAAAGCAAGTAAAACCAGCTTTTGGACTTACTGATTTAAACGTGTACATAGAAAGGGTGAATAATGTAATGATGGGTAGCCAAGGCGAAAGCGACGAAAACCCTGAGGTAGACAAAGAGATTTTTAGCAATGCTCTAGAATTTAAAAAAGTGCGGGTAAGGGACTGCCTAGTACCTAGAAAAGAAATTATTGCTATAGAGTATGAAGATAGCATCGAAGAACTTTCAGATGCTTTTACAGCAAGTGGCCATTCCAAAATCCCTGTCTACAAAAAATCTATCGATAATGTAGTGGGCTACTGCCACCATTTAGACCTTTTTAAGAAGCCAAACGATATTGGTAGTATCATGACCGATATCATTATAGTGCCCGAAACCATGTTGGCCAATGAATTAATGGTGCGGTTCATTAGTGAAAGGAAAAGCATTGCCTTGGTAGTAGACGAGTTTGGTGGAACTTCAGGAATCGTAACCATTGAAGATATCATAGAAGAAATTTTTGGGGAAATTGAGGATGAGTATGACGATTTTGAAGAATACAAAGTAAAACGCATAGACAATTGGAACTACCTCCTCAATGCCCGTAACGAAGTTGATCGTCTAAATCAAGAATATAACTGGAATATTCCCGAGGGCGATTACGATACACTAGGTGGATACATTTTATACCTAAATGGTGATATTCCCAAAACTGGAGATCAAATTGACGCAGACCATTTAATGATTACTATAAAATCCATGGAAGATGCCCGTATAGATATGGTTCAGCTAACTTTGAAGGAATAAGCTAACTACTTGCATTTTTTTAATTATCATTGCCAAGGCCTGTGGCGGGGCCACCTTGGTTCACATCTCATTGAAGTTTATAAGTGGATCTTGCGCCACAAGCCGAGGTTGTAGAGCATTACAATGCTAATTTCAAATTATCATTCAATCACCGCAATCTTCCCTTGGTAAGCTGTACTTCCATCTTCAGAAGCAGTATAAATCAAATAAATACCTGTTTTGGCTTTTTCTCCATTGTAATTCCTTGCATCCCAAGTGGCGGTGCCACCGTTGGCAAAGGTATCCCAAATCAATTTGCCATTAACATCGGTAATTTTTACTGAAGCATTACTGGCTAAACCGTTTATACTGATCAAACCATTAAAATCTTCTCTAACCGGATTGGGAAAAACCTTTACATTATTAAAATCTATAGCCCCGGCAGTGGCGTCGCTTCTGTAAGAAAGCACGCCTTTGCTGGTTAAAATGAAAACTTCTCCACTTTCGTCATCAATTGCCACATCTTTAATAGCCGAAGAAAAAAGCGGACTGTTCTGTGCATCGTAAAAAGCAATCAGTTCTGTGCCCGATTCATTAAAAAGCCATAGGCCGTTGCGTGTACCTAGCCATTTTCTGTTGCCGCCATCTACTAAAATGCTCGTAACTCTTTCTTCTCTTAGTAATTGCCTACTTTCATATATTGGCGTAGCAGAAGCATTTTCTGTTTGTAAAGTGGCAATGTCTGAGGTAAAAAATTCAACTACCCCCCGTGCTGTGCCCACCCAAATTCTACTTTCTTTGTCATTGGCAATGGAAAGTACTTCTGAATCAGGCAACGCATTTACTGTACTTCCTGCGTTTAAAATCACATAATCTCCGTTTCCATCCATAACCAACAAGCCGCTAGTCAGTCTGATCCATTGGTTGCCAAAATCGTCGGCTACAATATCTAAAGGAAATCTTGTGATGTTTTCATCAAAAGTAAAGCTGCGCCAATTGCCTTCTTCGAGCAAAAAAACCGATTGGTTATTTGTGTCAACGCCGTAGACTATTGCCCAAAGTCTGCCTAAAGCATCAACAGAGATGCCCGTTAAGTTACCTTGAAGATTAGGTTGCGAAAATGGTGTGTTTTCAAGCACCGAAAAGGTATTGTTGGCGAGGTTCCATTGAATGAGAGAATTATCGTATCCTGCTAAGAACAGGTTGTTGGTAAAAGGATCATAGCTAGTAGCGACAATATCTTGAAAGTTGGGTGGTGGGTTTTCAAATTCATTTGATAATTGCCAGCTGTTTTCAGTAAATTTTGCGAATATAGCATTATTACTCAAAGGCTGCCTATTATTATTAAAGGCAGATGGCAAAGCCAAGATTTGATTACCGGCATCACTTAAAGTGGCCACATCTTCAATTTCAAGTCCTTTTGGGCTAAGCCTGGATGCTGTATTGCCATCAATCATTAAAAGGCCCGCATTTTTGTCAGCGAGATAGATAATACCGTTGGCATTTTGCCATAATTCTTGTGGACTAGATATTTCGTTATTTGGCAAGTTATTTAGAGTGCCATCATACGTAAAGAGCTCATTTTCTGTACCGATAAATAAGCTTCCATTTTGCGAGCTCATAGCATTGAAGTTGTTACTTGCTAGTCCTATTTCGTTGAATGTATTTCCTAAATACTCAAAAATACCATCATTGTCTACAGTAAAATATAATAGGTTTTCTAGTACAGCTAAATGTTTTAGCGCTTCAGATTTAAAAATGAGGCTCCAATTGTTAAAATCTTGCCGGTTTGTAGTTGCTGCATTTGATACCGATAGCAGACCGATTTCTGTGGCTAAATACATGCTGTCGTTTAAGACCAAACCATCGTAAATGGCAATTTCTTCGCCTTCAGGGCTGAGGTTGGCGTAGGTTTCTTTTATTTCCTCTTGCTGAAGATCAAAAACCATTACGCCAAAGTCTGTACAGAAGTACACTAGGTTATTGATGGAGAAAATACGGTTTATTTTTTTTTGGTTGAACCTAGCATTAAGAATGAGACGAACGTTCACAATCTCATCATCAAAAAGTATATCTATATTGCCGTTTTCGTAACCAAGCACTAGGGCATTAAAAGCCGAATTATAATCCATGGCTGTAATCCCTACATCGCTCAATTCATTTACTTTAGAAAAAATTTGAGTGGAGTTTTCTTCTAGGCTGTAAGAAAAAAGACCGCGTTCGCTAGCGCAGTAAATTTCGTTTTGGGCAGCTTCTACTAAAAAAGTATTTTGGTAAGAAACATGCGTGCGCCAAATGCCAAGTGGAATGTTGTTTTGTGCCATACTGAGAAAGCTCAATAGGGAAAACGATAAAAAAATGACAACTTTCAATATAGACATAGCTTGGATGATTTTTGTATCAAGTCTATTTTAAAATATAAACTTGATACAAAATAAATGAAAAATCATTCCTTCTCCTCAACCTCAATTTCTTCAAAATCAGAAAAGCCTCTTTTTTCTGGATAATACATCAATTGAACTACGGCAGGGTTCACTTCAAATGTACCGGGAATTTGCGCTTTCATAATGTAGGAATATTCGTATTCTCCACTATTCAGCCTGGTTAAAACAATGGCATAGCGGTTATCTCGGTACTCGGTATGGGCTTGGTTCATCCACCTAAAATAAGAGCGATAATAATTGCCACCGCTGTAGGCCTCTTCACCCTCTATTAAATAGCCGCTTTTATCTCGAATAAACTCAAAGCCTGCGGGTATAGGGTCTTCAATAAGAACATATTCTAAGTCTTCTTTACTATTGATTTTTACTTTTACCAAAACATCAGTGCCTGAGGTGAGCGAAGTTTCTTCAATAGGTGTTTTTCTGTAGATTACTTTGCCGTCTTCGTCAAAGACAGGTTTGAGTGCGAGATAGTCCCTTTCTACAGTAATGCCTTTGTCTTTAATTTTGCTTATGCTCTCGCTGTCTTTTTGTAAGAAATAAGTAAGTGTAGCATTGGCATACAGTGTACCTTCACCTTGTTTATTTAAAGTAATTGTATTTTTGCCGTGTTTTAAAACGCCCGTTGGGGCTTGGTACTTTGTTTTGGTTGAAGCTGTAAAGTTTTCGCTTTTGAGTGTAATGGTACTGGCCTTTTCAAAAACATCTTTGCTTTCAACTTTGCCTTCAAATACCTTTTTGCCATTGGCTATTACCGATAGATCATAATCGGGGTTAATTTCTGAAGAAATCACTTTTTGTAGGCCCAACACTGTAAAAGCCGTTTGGCGGGTATTGTGCCAACCATTGCCCCTTCTTTTTTGCATGAGCCACTGCACAGCGCCTGAAATAAGCGGATGTTGCACATCTTGCTCGGCCAATGCCTTAACTACTTGAGCGGTAGTTTCTACACGGTCGTCTTGCCAAGAATAGTAAAATTTTTTGCCTCCCCAATAATTTAAGTCGCCATCTTTATTTGCAAGCAATTCTAGTCTCGATAAGAAGTTTTTTGCCATTGCCTTATCTCCAGCTAGTTGGGCTGCTTGTAGCCATAATGCAGTTTGGTAAGCATCCAAACTGTCGGCTTCTGGTATTTGTATGTTCTCCCAAACATCTTTGATGTCGGCTTTTAGAGCAGAGGCTACTTGGTAGGCGTAAGTGGTCGCCTCAGGTTTTTCTTGGTTTTTGAGCATACTTCTTAGCGCTTTTTTTCCGCCCTCTAATAAGTTTTCAGGAATTTTATAATCAGTTTCTTTTGCTAATGAAAGTCCGTTTACCACATAGGCTGTCATAAAAGGATGGGTATCGTCATTTTCCCACCAGCCCCAGCCGCCATCACTGTGTTGCAGTTCTGCCAAACGAGTGAGGCCTTTGTCGGTCATTTTTTTGAGCTCTGTTTCAGA
>Ga0207419_1001005_pt1 | contig 22863 bp, 17 predicted proteins | sample ElkSloMetagenome_4_FD_184723 | JGI IMG/M metagenome (GOLD analysis project Ga0207419, IMG submission 184723) | Hot spring microbial communities from Elkhorn Slough, Monterey Bay, USA - MD2A (version 2) | ecosystem: Environmental > Aquatic > Marine > Intertidal zone > Estuary: Microbial mat ... | reverse complement strand
GGGCAGTTACGCCGATCGAGAACAAGCCCGCGGCGGCAAATAGTAGACATTGGACAAGACGCATGTCGAAGCTCCTGGCGTTGTGAACGAATGGACCCGATTCAACGCCGAGAATGCTTCAGGGAGAGCTTCGGAACTTGAAATTAACTTGAAATTACCTTGAAAACTGCCTGAACTAGCCGTTTACGGTGCTGGAAGCGCTTACGGAACGCGTTGATCGCGCAACGACCGTGCTTTCTCCATCAGCGGTTCAAAACCCTGACGACCTGCGGTTTCGATCGCCCAGTCCAGGCGCTGGAGGGCCAGTTCAGGCGAGCTTATCTGGCTTCTGAGGATGGCCAGTTCGAGGGCCTGACGAGCGTCCGGCGCGTCAGCGAGGATGGCCTCGGCGCTGCTCAAATCGCGAGCAGCGTCGCCCCGCCGATTTTGCAGAATCCGCGCTTCGGCCAGGATCAGCAGGGCATCGACCTCTTTGCTTTGATCGCGTGTTTCGGCAAATTCGCTACGCAGCAGAATGGCTGCCTGCTCTGCCCTGACCGACTGTCCGTCCGCCAGATCGGCCCGGGCCAGGTTCAGGCGCGCTCGCAGCTGTGCGGGCGAACTGTTGGCCGACTCGGCCATGGTCATGGCTGTTTCAAAAAATGCCCTGGCTTCAGGTAGCTCGCTAGTCGAAAGCGCGTGACGGCCCCGGGCCAGCTCAGCAATGGCCAGTTCGCCGGCATCATCAATGGCCAGCGTATCGATGGATTCCAGAGTTTCGATCAAGTCCTGGTCTCGTCCCATATCGACAAGCAGGTTGGCCAGGGCGGTCAGACTGCGTGCCTGCATCATCACAGCCCCTTGTTCAGCGAAAGCCTCCGAGGCCTGACGAATTCGGGCCTCGGCCTGAAGCAGTTGCCCTTGGCGCTGGTGAGTCAGGGCGAGGTTGTAGGAGACCCTTGCGATATCCGTCTGGGCGCCGATCAGTTCAAACATGCCCAGGGCCCGTTCGGCCAATTCCACCGAGCGGCTGACGTCTCTGCGTTGTCCCGCGATTGCCGCTAGATTGCTCAGCACGATGGCCTGGCCGCGCAGATCGCCGGCATCCTCAAAGGCTTCCAGGGCGCGCTGGAAGACCGGCTCGGCATCGCTCAACCGCCCTGAATTGGCGGTGACATTGCCCAGATTGATCAGTGCGGCACCTTCACCCTGGCGGTCGCGAACGGCCCTAAAGTAGCTGGCGGCCTGCTCCAGACGCGACACGGCCGCATCGAACTGGCCAGCTCGCATCAAGGTGATGCCATACAGCACCCCAACCTGGGCCAATCGACGCGGGTCGCCCAGAGTATCGAGGTATTCCATCGCCTGATCCAAGGCTGCAACGGCCTGCTCGAGTCGGCCCGCGCGATCATGCACGGAGGCTCGAAGGCTGTAGGTATCGGCCAGGCCTTCAGGATGAGGAATAGCGGTGAAAAGGGCTTCGGCCTGGTCTGCCATCGCCAATGCGTTGTCGAAGCGTCCCTGCTGAAATTCGATCTTGGCCTGACCCAATCTGATCCGGGCAGTCTCTACATTGGATAGAAGCCGTTCGCCGTCAAGCAGTTGCTCATACAGCGTCCTGGCCTGATCAAGCTGCCCGGTGCGGATCAAGGCATCCGCTTCGACCAGGCGTGCCTCGATCAGCAGACCCGGTGAATCGGCAAGTTGCGCGAGTTCGGCCGCCTGCTGAGCTTGAGTCAGGCGTTCATCGTAATTGCGTTCGAGGCGGGCTAGTTCAGCACCCAGCAGAGCCAGGCGCGGATCATCCGGTCGATTTGATCGCAGTGAGTCCAGCGCTTCGCGGCCGGCATTCAAACGGCCAGATTGCATCAGCGCGAAGACCAGCTGCCGACTGCTCGCCGCTTCCGGGAAGAATTGATTCAGCGCTTGCAGTCGATCGGCGGCGCGATCGAAGTCAAAGCTCAGCATGGCCGCCGTGGCTTCCAGATCGAGCCGGTCTCGCCGTGGCCACAGGCCGGTCGAGGCGAGCGCCTGTTCGCTGAGTTCGCGCGCGGACTTGACATCGCCCAGCGATGACAGGGCCTGGGCTTTGAGCATCTGCAGCTGCGGACTGTCTGGTTGTTCGATGAGCGCCTGGTCGAGCTGGTTGATCGCATCAGATACGCTCAGCTGGTCCAGGGCCTGACGCGCCTTGAAATATGCGCGCTGACTTTCCGGTTGACGCGGAAGGCGCGCAGTCAGCGCCGATGCATCCGATTGGGCTGGTGCCTGAAACCCCAGCTGGTCGCGAATCGCGCCGGCCATGTCGATGGTCATTCGGCTCACGTCCCAGCCTGAGGCCTCTGATTCCAGGCTGCTGATCACTTCACTCGAGCCCGGGCGCTGGAGTCGAGCCAGCAGACGCGAACCGTCAACGCCCGCGCTGAGGTATTGGCCCTCAATCACGTAGTCGACATCAGAAAGCTCGTCATCGCCATTGTTATTTGCATTGTCGATAGCGAGTACCCGAAAGCCCCCCAGCTCGACCAGCGCGTGCCCGAGATAGGTTTCGAGCGCTGGTGCCAGCCAGTTGAGTTCGGGGTCGGCACTGGAATTGACCATGTTGCCGATGGCCAGTGTCGGCAGTCGCTCGGCCGGCACGGGCGCGCTGGGCTGCAAGCGCCAGACCGCCGCCAGCAGGATAAAAAGAGTGACCACGCCGATCAGGGCCCAGGGGTGATTGAACCAGCGCTCGGTCGCCGCTCCGTCCGCGGATTCGGGCATAGCATGGGTCTGATTTGATGCAGGGTCCTGCCGAGAGGCGTCGGTGTCGCGGCGTTCGATCTCGGCGATGAACTGATAGCCCATGCGCCGCCGAGTCGCGATGAACCGCGGTTTGCTGCTCGAGTCTCCCAGCGCGTTGCGCAGTTCCTTGATCGTTTGGGCCACGGAACTGACCGAGGTCGCCTGATGACCCCAGACCTCGTCCAGCAGGTCGTCCTGACTGACCACCCCCGGTGCCTTTTCGATCAGATGACACAGCACCGCATAGGTCTGTGGACGCAGGCCGATTGGGCCCTCGGACCCTTTCAGCGTCTGCTGTTCGAGATTCAGCTCGAAGCCGTCAAATAGGATGATCTGAGCCACTACGTTCCACTCGTCGTGAAGAGGGCGAAAAGAAAATTTTCAAGATAATTTCAAGTTGATTTCAAGTTACCGCGGCCGCCATGCCCCATCGTCTAGCCCTATCGCCAGAACCGCCGTGAACCCTCGGTCCGCTTCGGGGGACAGCTTGCCACTAAACCGAAGGAATGTCATGTCGCCGGGGTTTTTGAAGCACAGTCAGCACGCGATCAAGACCGTCAGAACGGCGCCGAGATCGCTGTTTGCTCTGATGCTGACGGTCCTGCCGTTTGCGCTGGGTGTCTGGCTGGTCGCCACTGTGGTGTTGTCGCACCTGCCCCATCTGCTCCGCGACTATACCGTGCCGGTTCGCGCGCAGGTTGTCGAATCGCGTCTGGAGGCCGACATCGGCTTGCCGTTTCTCGGCGCCGAGCACTCGTTCGCCTATCGCTACCTCTACCGAGGAGAACTGTTTCGGTCGTCGACCTACCGACCGGGAGGCTACCTGGACGAGGCGATTCGCTCGCATCCGGTCGGCAGCATGCTGACGGTCTATCTCGATCCGGAAGCGCCGCGGCTATCGATGGTCTGGCCCGGTCTGTCCCATGATCAGGTCGTGGATCTCGGAATCGGGCTGGTCCTGATCTTGATCGGCGTCAACGGCTTCCATCGACGCTTGATGGGCCAGGGCGCGGGCGCCTGGCTGTGATATCCCTCGTTCTTTCCTGTTCGTTCTGCCTTCCAATTCATTCTTGGAGAAAGCTTATGAGTCCATGTCAGAAAATCATGGCACTGCTCATCCCCTGACCCTGGCGCCTGCGCTCTGGGCCCAGTCCAATGACATTACTTATCAAGGCCGCCTGCAGCAAGCCGGCGAGCCCTTCAGCGGAACAGCCAATTTGCAGTTCGTGCTGTTCGATGCCCCAAGCGGTGGTGGTCAGGTCGGGCCGACTGAAACACGGAGCGGCTGGACCCGAGGGACCGGAAGGGCCAGCGGGGGCGTCTCCGTTTATCGTTGATCCGGATGGTTCGATTTCCTACGAAACCGGGGTATCGGTTATCTCGTTTGGAACACCCGCCATGCCAGATCCGGATCTGGCCAACAGCCTGGTAATCGGCCATGAAATCAATGAGGCCAGCGGCGCCGGGGCTGTGAGGAATAATGACGATCCGACGCGATAACCCGATCCTCGATCCAAACGCTTTCCTGCTCGTGCTGTTCTTGACGATTGCACCCATAAGCGCGATCGCCGGCGGCTTCTGGACTTTTGATGGGCCCAAGCGATCCGATGGCCTGTTTCGAGATCGATTCGAACTGCAGCCACCGAGATTGGATCCTTTCGGTCGCTCTACTGGAGGCTCGAAAGCCCCCACGATAGAGCTAAAACAAGGCCTAGGCCAATGATGGTCAGGATGATCAATCCGCCAAGTAAGGCCGCAAGAATCAGGCACCCGCCGATCAGTGGTTGCTCACGACTTAGGCGTTCGAGACGCGTCGTTTTATCTTGAATCTGTGGGCCGGGCAAGCGTTCGGCGCTATCGGCAATTTGGCCAGCGCGCTGCAGCAGCGATTCGACCCAGGGGGCGTCGATGTCGCTGGGTTGGAGCAGACCGCTGCCGTAGTGCAGGCGCTCGGGCTGAAAGTAGACGCTGCCGCGCAAGCGCGCACTGCTGCGCTCGGTCAGCAGGCTGGCGACGCGCAGCATCGCTGCCTGGTCCTTGAGCAGATCTCGGCCCCAGGCTGCATCGCGCGCGACCACATCAAACCCCTCGAGTACTTTCGGCAGGTCCTCGATCACGGACTGCTTTTTCAAGCGATAGAGCCAGCGCATGAGCCGCCAGCGCGTAGCGCTTTCCTTGACGAAGAACAGTCGGGTTAAAACTTGGCAACCGATTTCGATACGCAGGCGCCAGCCGAGATGCTGACGCCGTCGACTTTGCCCTTGGTAGCGCGTTCGACTCTGGCGGCTGATCGTCAAGATTGTCTCCCGACCTTGATACTGGCCTTGCCAGATCAGGCTGCCGAAGCTCGAACGCTTTTTAAAGCCTAGCGCTTCCAGGCGCTGGAGCAAGGCGGAGAAGGCGCTGGGTGCTGACGTCTTCGAAGAGATTCTAGAGCGCGTCATCAGGTACTGGTTCATCAGGTTCTGAATCATTGCGCTCGTTTTGGTCTCGACGCAGCTGGAACTGACGCTCGCGCTCGAGACGCAGCGCATCCAATTCGGCACGCGTGCGCTTGAGATTTTTATCCAGCCCCAGATCAAGTGCTGGCGGTTTGACGTTGATCCCGATGGATCGGGCATCTAACGATGCTGACTCAGCTGACTGGCGAGGCTGGACGATGAACTGGTCGATGCCCAGAATGATCAGGCAAAACGTGCCGACAACCGCGCAAATCTTGAGGATCGTCTTCTGGAAAGACGTGAAGCTGTCGCTGAGTCGCTGCCAGAACGCCCTCAAGGCTGCGCGCCATCAAAACGGTCATCGAAGATCAAGTCATCGACCTGAGTATTGAACGAGAAGATCGAGAAGCCGCCAACCGGCACGCCTGCATAGCCGTTCGGGTTGCCGCCGACCAACAGCGTGTTGCCGTTTCGGCGGATCGCGTTGGCGCCGCCGCTTTCCCGCGCGAAGGCCGGCAGCCTCGGCGTGCCTAAGGGGGTCAACAGCTGGTCGGTGCCCAAGCGACCGATGCCGACATTGGTCCCGTTCTGGTCTTCGTTGCGACCGCCGATAATCAGGCCATCGCCATCCAGCAGTAGGGCGCCGGCAAAGCCGAATCTCAGATCCGCCGGGTCGACCCAGCCGCCATCAACGAAGCTGGACAGCACCGGCGAGGATTCGCCGTTGCTTGGCGAAAAGGCCAGCCCCCCCACGATCAGCTGGTCGTTGTCGGCAAGGATCGAGTAGACCACTCCATTGGGACCATCCGCGGGACTGCTGAACCCGGATCCATCCCACACAGCCAGGTCCTCGGCCACGATGCCGCCGGCGCTTTCGAAGTCTCCGCCGACGTACAGGCCATCGGTATGGCTGACCAGGCTGTTGACGCTGCCGTCCACGCCATTTCCGAGGAAATTCTCCAGCGCCGTCCAGACGCTGCCATCGAAGGCCGCCACCCGATTGGCGACGGTTCCGTCGGTCACGGTTCCGAACGCTCCGCCGACATAGAGCTGACCATCATGGACGGCGATCGCCGTGACCGTTCCAGAAAGCGTCTGGGGCAGGGGATTCCACTGCGTGCCGGTCCAGCGGATCAGGTTTGAGGTGCCGGTGCTGCCCAGGTCAGCGACGTTGCTGAAGCGACCGCCGACCCAGAGTTGATTCTGGTAGACCCGCAGTACGTTCACTTCATAGTCGCTGCCGGTCGGCGAGCTGATGCCGACGAAGCCGCCATCGTCCAGTGCCTGCCACTGCTGGCCATCGAAGCGCGCGATATGATTGACACGGGTCGCGCCGGCAAACTCGAAATCGCCGCCAATGTAGATCTCGTCCTGGAATACGGTGACGGCATGGACCATGCCCCGGACCCCCAGGCCTTCGTCTGGACCCAGAGGAACGGTTACTGCGTTGCGGAATAGGGCGACCCCCAGGGCCTTGACCCCGTCAGCGGAGGAGAATACTCCGCCGGCCAGCACGCCGTTGTTGATCGCCGCCAGGTAACTGACTGAACCGTTATTCAGCCCGCCAGCGATGGAACTGCTACCGGTGACGCCGCCGACGCCAAGTGCGCCCACCGCATGCCAGGCGCTGCCGTCCCAGCGCGCCAGGTTGTTGACTTCGAGATTGTCCATTTCGCTGAAGCTGCCGCCCGCATAGAGGTCGCTGCCATCGACCAGTAGCGCCGAGACTCGATCGGTGGAAAACCGCGTGTCTTCCGCGCCGAAGGCTTGCCAGGATGAGCCGTCCCAGCGCACCAGATTGCTGCGCGTCTCGCCGGCGATTTCACGGTCGAAGCGGCCAGCCACGACCAGGTCAGAGCCGAGAGTCTCGAGCGCGGTGACCGAATGCTGGGAGCTCATGCCCACGCCATTGTCCGTTCCGGTACCGAGCGACGACCAGCCGCTCCCCGTCCACAACGCCACACGATTGGCCTCGATGCTGCCGGCCTCGGTGAAGGTGCCGCCAAGCACTAGCTGTTGCCCAAGGGGAAGCAGATCATTGACGCCACCGTTGACACCATTCTCCGTCCCGCTGCCGAGGCTGGACCACTGGTCGTTTTCCCAAACGGCAATGTTGTTGGCAACGATCGCGCCCGCGAACTCGAATCTGCCGGCGACGTAGAGCCGACTGCCCACGAGTGCCAGGTCGAAGACGAACTCGGTAAAAATCGAGTCGTCGGTCACCCCATTGTCCTGTTCGGTCCCCAGACGAGACCAGCCATCGCTGTCCAGACGAGCGATGTTGTTGGCGCTGATGGCGCCGGCCTGAGTAAAGTTTCCGCCGACATAGAGGCTGGGCCCGTCGAAGTCCAGGGCGTAGACGCGGCCATTGACGCCAGCGATGTCCTGATCCATGACCGCAGCGTATTCTTGAGCCACGGGATCGAATATCACCAGATTGTTGGCGACGACGCCGTTGCAGGAGGTGAAGCTGCCACCGAGGAACAGGCGACCGTCCGGCGCGACGGCACTTGCAGTGATGCTGCCGTCGCAGCCCGGCGAGAGAAAGAAACGATCGTCCCACTCGCCCGGGATGATGTCCTGGGCAGGCAGCTGCTGGCCCAACAGAATCGTGAATAGCAGGGTGCCCAGTAGCAACTTATTTGATTTATTGAACATGATGTTCCATAGAAGGTTCGTCTATGTACTGCTATACGGAGACCCCCGCTGGAATCCTTCAGAATCCGTTGCCATCGATGGTTTCGAAGCGATCATTGAACAGTCGATCAGATTGAGACACGATGAGGCTGATGTTGGCCGCCGTATGAGGGCCGGCGCGCCCGAACTTACCGCCGAAAAAAATCGGCGGGGTCAGGCCTGCGCCCCTGGTTGGGTCTGGGCGCTCGAGGGCGAAGGCGAGCGCGTTGATTTTCCAGTCTGTCCCGTGGCCGTCACCGTCCCCGATCAGTTGCCATTCCAGACCATCGAAGACGGCCAGATTCGGGCTGGTCTCTGAGCCCGATAATTCAAACTCGCCTGCGGCAAAAAGCCAGCCGTCTCGGGCGGCCAAAGCGTTGACGACGCCTCCCGGCGGCTCGCTGCCCAGTACAGACCAGCTGGTGCCGTCAAAGCGCGCAACATTTTCAATCGGCATTTGATCGATCATGTCGAAGTCGCCGCCGGCGTATAGGTCATCCTCATGAACCATCAACGTCGTGATGCGGCCGGCGACGCCGTCGCCCAATGAACTCCAGGTCGATCCATCCCAGCGCGCCAGGCCTTCAGCCGGCACTCCGCCGGCCGTGCTGAAACTACCGGCCACGATAAGATCGCCATCAAAGCTTGCAATCGCTTCGATCGAGCCATCCACGCCGTCGCCGAGCGCTTGCCAGGCCGTGCCGTCGAAGCGAGCAATGCGATTGATATCGCTTGCGCCGGAGGCGGTAAATAGACCACCGGCATACAGTTCACCCTGGTGCCAGGCAAGATCATTGACAGTGCTGTTAAAGCCTTCGCCGACGGTATTCCAGACACCACCCTCCCAGCGAGCGATGCGTAACAGGGACTGAAATCCGGATTGTGTGAACGCGCCGCCAACATAGAGTCCTTCATCGTGTTCGAGTAGCGCGTTGGGCGGGAACGACAAACCCTCACCCAAGGGCTCCCAGCCTTGTTCCCTAAAGCGTGCGATTCTGCTGGCCTCTTCCCCGCCGGCGCTCAGGAACAAGCCGCCAATGATCAAGTCGCCTTGAAATCGTCCCATGACACCGATTTCGCCCTGGACTCCGGCACCGTCGGAGGTGGTCAAGGCGAAGAATTGCGAGCCGTCCCAACGCGCGATCGATGATGCGTTGCGCCCGCCGGCCTGGCTGAATCGACCGCCAATGATGAGGTTGCTGCCAACAGAGCGTAGCGTAGACACCGTTCCCTGCACCCCATTGGCCAGGTCTTCTAACGGCACCCAGTCCGAACCCTGGAGCCTGGCCAGTCCATTGGCGATATCGCTGCCAATTTCGTTGAACAGGCCACCGGCGACCAGGGTGCCGCTATGGACAACCAGGGCCTTGGGCGGGTTGTTGGGTCGATTGTTCCCAACCGACAGCCAGTCAGTACCGTCGAAACGTCGGACATCAGGCTGTACGGGGGCGCCGTTGTCAGAAAAGAAGCTGCTGATCACTAGCTCACCGTTCCAGACCACTGCGGCTTCGGGCACCGGGAGTAAGCCGATGGCGCCGTCGCTGTCCACGATCCCGGACCACTGGCTTCCATCCCAGACCGCCAGGTTGTTGACGGTGGTCCCACCCGCCTGATCAAAATCACCGACCACGAACAGGGAGCCTTGTTGCGACGGATCCGGCAAGAGATTTTTCACCTGAACCAGTCCGCCGCTGGTCACGCCGCCGCCCATGTCACTCCATGCGCTGCCGTCCCAGCTTGCGATTCGATTCAGCGTTGCTCCGCCGGCGGAGTTAAAGCTTCCACCCACGTAAAGTGTGCCTGAATCGACTAGCAGGGCGTTGACCTCGCCGCCCAGCAGGCCGATCGAGTTGCCGCTGGGCAGGGCGTGCCACTGTTGACCGTCATAGCGCGCGATTTTGTTGACACGTTCATCGCCGGCGTAATTAAAACGACCGCCGACATACACGTCTGTTCCGACACGCTCCAGCGCTTCAACCGGTCCGTCGACGCCGTTGATATTGCCGCGAATGATCGGCGAGAAGCTGCCTTCGGTCGGGTCATAGATGACGATGTTGGCCGCTGCGGTCTGTCCACAGGCTGAAAAGTCACCGCCCAAAAGCAAGCGCCCGTCGGCCAATTGTTCAGTGGCCCGCACGGTTCCGTCACAGCCGAAGGCTGGCCCATAGACCGAGATCCAGGTCCAGGCGATGGGGTCTGGCGTGCCTGGCATTGATTGATTGACGACCTTAGAGCTGGCGATCGCGTCGGACCCGACCATGTCGTTCGCCGCGACGACGCTGATGGCAGATGAGGCAAAGCAGGCCAGCGCTATCAGATGAGCGCGGCTGACGATCGCAATGAGGGACAGTCGAAACATAGCTTTAAATCCTTGATGGCTTGTTTCGATAGACGCAATTCAGCGTCGCAGCCCTTCATTAAATTACGTCCGCCTGGTGCGCGGCGAGCGACTGTTGCCCTGCTTCGAAGTTTTCTCATTGATGAAGGGATGGCAGCCCGGGGTGCGTATAGGGAGTTAACTGTACGTAGAAACGGATCACTGCCATGAACGATCTCAGACCGGATGGGCCTCACTTGACCGCTCAACTGCCCAGCGACCTCGTATCGAACACAGCAATCGCAGCCGCACCGCCGGTGCCGATGGGCACGGTGGCCAATTTGTCGCCAGCACTCAAGGCCTTTTCGATGGCTATGCGCGGTCTGGATCGGATCGCCCCGCGTGTAAGTACCGACTTGATGGTGAAACATTTTTTGCGACCGAGACGTCGGCCCAGTGAGTATCAAACGCGTTTGCCCGAGGGCGCCAAACGCCTAGCGATCGACCATAGAGGTCAGCAACTGACCGGTTGGTCCTGGGGCGAAAGCGGGCCCTCTGTGCTGCTGGTTCATGGCTGGGAGGACCATAGCGGTGCCATGTTGCGCCTCGTCGGTCCGTTGCGAAAGCGCGGCTACCAGGTGGTGGCGATGGATGCGCCAGGTCATGGTTTATCTCCGGCGATGGATACGCATCTACTCGACACGGGCGAGGCACTGTCGACCCTGATGAATCAAGTCGGGCGATTTCAGGCCATCATCGCTCATTCCTACGGAGGGGCCGCTGCAGCGATTCTGCTGGCGCGCCAGCCGCGCTTGATGCCTGACTATCTGACCCTGGTCTCGCCGATGCGGGACATTCGCCAGCACCTGGCGATCTTCGCCGGCATTGCCAGGCTATCGCAAGCTGGCTGGGACCGATTAGAGCACACGATGCAGAGACAGCTTGGTCAGTCCCTCGATGACATCAGCACCTTGCTTGCGGCTGAACACATCAACGTGCCCGGCCTGATTGTTCATGACCGCGAAGATCCACTCATTCCCTTCGCAAACAGCGCGCGGATGGCCGGGCGCTGGACTGACGCCGAGCTTTTGGCAACGCAGGGACTGGGTCACCGGCGAACATTGGGCTGCCCCGAGGTGGCCGGCGAAATCTTGACGCGAATGGATCGGTGTCTGGAGCCACGGGCAGAGCGGTGCCGACACACTGCTGGGAGCCCGGTATGAGTGACATCAATCCCGCTGTCTCGGGCACGATGAGTCGAGGTCTCAAGGCACTCTATGAGCGGATGCTGGAGCGGCCTGCCTGGGTGGTGGTACTTACCGTGCTCGCTCTGGTTCCAGTGGGCGCCGGCCTGTCTCAGATCCAGAAGGATCCGTCGGTGGATGCCTTTGTTCCCAGTGATCACCCGGCGGCCGCTGCCCGTGATCAGGCGCGCGAATGGTTTGGGCTCGAAGACCCGCTCGTTATCGGCCTGGTCGGGGAAAACGGGCAATCGGTGTTTACTGCTGCCGGTCTGACCGCGCTGCGTGAGTTACACGAACGTGTCGAAGCTATTCCGGGCGTGCGCAGCGCCGATGTGATCAGCATTGCGAGCAAAAACGCGATCAGTGGCCAGGACGGCGACCTGTTGGTTGATCCGATCATCGAGCCCGGGCCAATCACACTTGAGACTGCGCGTTTAGCCCTCGAGCGGGTGCGTAGCATGCCCATGCTGCTTGGTCTGATGACCACCGATGATGGCAACGTTGCGACCATCATCGCCCCGGTCAATGACCCCAATCGTGCCAAGGGCGTCTATGACCAAATCATGGCCCTGACCACCGAAGCACCGCCTGGCATGACCTTTCATGTCTCTGGCGTGGCCGGCATGAATGCACGCCTCGCTGCCATCGTCGACGGCGACACCCGCATTTTCATTCCAGCGGCTGTACTGACCGTGCTGCTGATCGTCTGGCTGGCGCTGCGCCGGCTGCGGGCGGTGGTGGGTCCTCTCGTGGTGATCGCCGGTTCGGCCGCGATCGCCCTTGGGGTGCTCGGCTGGAGCGGATCAGACTACTACCTAATTACCTCGGCTCTGCCGGTCGTGATCATGGCCCTGGCCGTCGCAGACAGCATGCATCTATCAGTGTATTACCTGCGCTACCGCGACGAAGCCCCCACGCTGAACGCCCGCCAGGCTATCGTCCTCGCCCTGAACCAGACCTGGTTGCCGATAAGCCTAACCAGTTTGACCACGATCGCCGCGTTCATCGGCTTGTCAATCGGCGCGAATATGGAGCCGATCCGTGAGTTCGGTCAGTTCGCCGCCGTCGGCGTCGCCGCCGCCTGGCTGTTGAGTCTGACGGTACTGCCGGCGATCATTGTAATGACCGATTTGAAGCCGGCGCCGAGTGCCGCCAACACCACAAGGCGCGTCGATGGCCTGGATCGATTCCTGCGTCGTATCACCCAGTTGTCCTGGCGGCATCCATTGGCCACAACCTCGGGGGTTGCGATGCTGATCGTCGCACTGCTGGTGCTGGCCCTGGACGCGCGTTTCGACTACGAGCGCAAGCGTTACTTTCAGCCTCATGATCCGGTTCGCGTCGCTGACCAGGCCATCAACGACGCACTTGGCGGAATCAGCTTTCTTGATGTGACCGTCTCCGCGCCCGAGTCGGGGGGCATGATGACTGTTGCAGCCCTTGCCGATCTGTCTGAGTTGCGTGCTCGCATGGCCAGTCTGCCGGACGTGGTGCGGGTGAGCGGAATCGACGAGTCGATCGCGAAGATGCACGAAGTCCTGACCGGCGCGCTCCCCGGCAAGCTGCCCGATCGGCCTCTTGCTCCGGCGCAGTACATGTTTCTTTATGAGGCGTCGAGCGAACCGGAGGATTTCCGCCACGAGGTCGACTACGACCACAGTCGCGCTCTGATTCGTGCTCAGCTCGCTACGGACCGATATTCGACCACCCGCCCGATCGTTCGTGAGCTGGAGCGGATGGTCGACGACTGGTCGAAGGAATCAGGCCTGGACGCTGCCGTCAGCGGGCGTGTGGCGGTCAATGAAGGCTGGATGACCCGCCTGGCTGAAAGCCATTTTGTCGGTCTTGGGTTAGCGGCCGTGATGGTTTTTCTCGCCTCGGTACTTGCTTTTCGTGCGATTGGCCCTGCTTTGCTTGCCATGGTGCCGGTGGGCATCGGCGTGCTGTTCGTGTACGCGACCATGGGGCTGCTCAAGGTTGATATTGCGCCTGCCACCTCGATGACTGCGGCCATCGCTACCGGACTGGGCGTGGACTTCGGCGTTCATTTAATCGCCCACATGCGCGCCCGTTTGCGCGCTGGCGCGACGCTAGAGGAGGCCTTGTCGGGCCACTATCTGCTGGTCGCTCGAGCCTGCTTCTTCTCGGCCGTTGCTCTCGGCGTTGCCCTTGCGGTGATTTGCCTGAGCAGCGCGCCACCGCTGCGCTGGTTTGGCCTGCTGGTGTCAGCCGGCGCCTTCGGCAGTCTGGTTGGCGCGCTGCTGGTTCTACCCGCGCTGCTTGTTATTGGCCGACCGTTTTTCATATGGAGACTTCGTCATGCGTAAGATTCTGTTTAGCGTCCTGTGCTCTTTCCTGACCGCTGCCGCCTCAGCCGAGGATTGGTCAGAGAATTCTGCGGGGCAGATCCTGGGCGAGAGAATTTTCGACCGTCCGGCCAGTGCCGGGCGCGTGGGCACCATGAATTTCAGGCTGATCAACCGGCGTGACCGCAGCCGCGAGCGAGCGGCCCTGATGGCGCATTCGGAAATCGAGGACACCACTCGGGTGGCAATTTTCTTTACGTCCCCGGCCGCGATTCAGAATACCGCTTTCTTGAGCCATGAGCACCAGCACAGCGAGGACGACAGCTGGCTTTACCTGCCGGCGACAGAGCGCGTTCGCCGGCTGCCGACATCGGAGCGCAGTGATGCCTTCATGGGAACGGACTTGAGCTACGGCGACATTCGCGACAATTTCCGCTTTCCGCTCGAGCACTGGCGTTTCCGGGCCGAGGGCCCGGTCATCGACGATGGCCGAGAACTGCTTGTTCTCAAGGGTCTCGCCCGCAGCGATGAAAGTGCGCGCGAGATGGGCTACGGACGATTCGATGCGCTAGTCGATGAGGCGAGTTTGTTTCCGGTTCTGATCGAGTATTTCGACGTTCATGACAAGCCGCTCAAGCGCGTGACCGTCAGCGAAGTGACCCTGGTCGGCAATGCCTGGACCGCGCTCGCCTTTACGGTCGAAAATCATCAGACTGGCCATCGCACCGAGGTCTTCTTCGACGACATGCGCTACGTGCCGGATCTCAGTGACCAGGTCTTCCAGCACGTCGCGCTGGCCGATGGCGTCCCGAGGATCCAGTAATGTCAGAGCCCGTAGCCGAGTTGCCCAGACGCCCCGGTATCTTGCGCAGGACACTCTTTGTCCTCGTCTTCACTCTGCCATTGGCTTCTGCCCAAGCCGTTGAGACCGTCTCGAAGCGAATCGACATCGAATACTGGCTCGGCGCCGATGGTGAAGAGGGGCGGATCGCCCTGTCGCGCCTGAGTCTTCGCCCCAGCCTGAGGCTGCGTGCCGGCGAGCACTGGGACATTGACCTGGGCGCACGGCTGGAGGGGGCTTATGACCGCACGGGCCTAGGAACGGTCAGCAGCTATTCCCCCGCTTCGCGACCGTTGATCAAGGAAGACCACGCCCGTCTCGAACTGGACCGGCTGGAAATCAGCCGACGCTTCGGCGTCAATCGAATTACGATCGGTAAACAGACCATGGCGTGGGGTGTGCTTGACGGCATCCAGGTCACGGACCGCTTCGATCCCGTGCGCCGGCGCGACTTCATTCTGACCGAGGTCCGTCCCGAACGCCTGGCACGGTGGGGCCTGCGCTGGCGCCACGACGGCGATGGCCTGCGCGCTGATTTTGCCGTCGCCTTCGACCCGACCGTCAACCAGCTCGCCCAGGAGGGTGATCGCTTCGAACCGCTGGCGCCGCGCCTGCGCGGTGGGCTGCCAAGCGAGCTGGATAACTCGGCAATCAACGTCGTTCAGTCCGAACGGGACCGCTACTGGCGCGATGCCACCGTCGGCTTGCGCTTGAGCCACGGCCTCGGTCGAGCCGATGCCAGCATGTTGTTTCTTTCCGGACCAGACACCGAGCCCTTGCTGCGCTTGACCAGCGTCGATCCACAGCAAGCGATCGTTCAACTCGACTACCCGCGCCGTAAGCTATTCGGCGCGACTCTGGAAGTCCCTGACGGCAGCCGGGTCTGGCGTCTGGAGCTGTCGCATATTCCCAATCAGCCGATCAATACCGACAGTGAAATTCCCCTGAGCAGCGACCGGCGAGGGCGGACCTTGGCCGGTGTCGGCCTGGACTGGAACGCACCTCGCGGTTGGTTCGTCAACGCCCAGCTTGCCGCCGACCATCTGAGCAGCGGTAGGGACGAGGCGGTGCGTCCGCGGACTGACGTCATCACGACTCTGCGCGCCCAGCGCGGATTCGTTCAGGAAACGCTCAAGTTTCGCCAGGAAGTCGTGGCATCGCTGAGCGACGGTGACGGCGTGGTCCGAGCGGCGCTGGACTGGCAGATCAGCGACCCAGTTCGCTTGACCGTCGGCGCTGATTGGATATTCGGTGCCCGGGATGGTTTGTTCGGCCAGTATCGGGATAACTCGCAGCTGTGGCTGCGAATGAGGCTCAGCCTGTAGATCTTTCGCACGCCGGCGATAGCCCGCGGTACAATCCTCTCATTCCTCGGGGCGGCGAATGCGCCTGAGACAGCTGGGGCCGGATCGAAGCTTTCGATCAGGCCTCGGGTGGACCCGTTGAACCTGATCCGGTTAATGCCGGCGTAGGGAAGGAACTCGAAAAGCCCGAACTGTTTCGTCCAGCCGGGCCCATCGAAATCCCGCGTGCATTCCGGGTCTCCCTTGGCTTTCATCCTCAGGAGACCTTTTCGATGATTCATTCTGTTCTAGCCCTGTCCCTGTCGGTCCTCGCCGCTGTTGGGCAGGTCGACCCTTCGCCAGTGCAGGCGACCGATCCCGAGCGATTAGAAGCGGAATCCGCGATCGAGATGGATCGACTGCTGGTCACGGCTGAGTTTCGCGACGTCGACCTGTCCGACCTCGCCGGCAGCGCCACGGTCATCAGTGCCGATGTAGTCGACCAGCGCGAAGCCACTCATTTGGACCAGGTGCTGAATCTGGCGCCCAACGTCAACTTTTCCTCCGGGGCTTCGCGCGGGCGCTTTTTTCAAATTCGCGGCATCGGCGAGCGATCTCAGTTCGTCGAGCCGATCAATCCCTCCGTGGGCCTGATCGTCGATGGCATCGACCTGACCGGCATCGGCGGGGCGGCGACGACCCTGGATGTCGAGCAGATCGAAATCCTGCGCGGACCCCAGGGCACGCTGTTCGGCGCCAATGCCATGGCCGGTCTGATCAACGTGGTGTCTGCCGACCCCACCGAGCAGTTGAGCGGACGGGTCGGCCTGGGAATTGCCGAGCGCGGCGGCCGTGACGTCGAGGGTGTCGTGTCAGGGCCGATCGGTGACCGGAGTGGTTTTCGCCTTGCGGTTGCAAGCACACAGAGCGACGGCACGCAGCACAACGGCTTTCTGGGCATCAGCGATAACGCCCGTATCGACGAGCAGACCCTGCGCGGCAAGTTCCGCTGGCAGCCCTCGGAATCACTGAGCCTGGACCTGACCGCGCTGCTCCTCGATATCGACAACGGCTACGACGGCTTCTCGCTGGACAATACGCGCGAGACCCTCTCCGATCAGCCCGGTTTTGATCGGCAGGAAACGGGCGCCGGTTCGGCTCGCCTGAACTGGTGGTTCCGATCAGGTCTCAGTATCGAGGCCCTGCTCAGTCACGTCGACGCCGATCTTGACTACGGCTTCGACGAAGACTGGAGCTTCGAGGGAATTTGCGAGGCCTTCGACTGCATTTTCGACGGCTATTCTTCGTTCGATCGCTATCAGCGCGATAATCGCAATACCACGCTGGATGTCCGTCTGCTCTCCGAGGGATCGGCTGAGCGGCCGTCCTGGGTGCTGGGGGCCTACGCGCGCGATCAGGAACAGGATCTGCGCCGGACCTATACGTTTCTGGCCGAAGACTTTCTGAGCAACTTCGGAACCGAGAACCGCGCGCTCTACGGGCAGCTGGACATTCCGCTGGGTGAGCGGTGGCTGTTCAAGGGCGGTCTGCGCTACGAGCAGCGCGTCGCCGACTATCTCGACAGCGACGGTGCCCGCTTCAGCCCGGACGACGATGAATGGGGCGGACGTCTGGTACTGGAATATCGCAGCGATGCCGGCCACCTGATCTACGCGCTGGTCTCCAGAGGCTTTAAGGCCGGCGGCGTCAACAGCGATTCGATCGTGCCGGCCGATCAGCGCGAGTTCGGCACCGAGACGCTGTTGAACTATGAGATCGGCCTCAAGGGCAGCTGGCTGGATGGCCGTCTGGACGCGCGCACGGCGCTGTTCTACCAAGACCGCGACGATGTCCAGACTCAGCAGTCACTGGTGGTCCCGATCGAAGGTGAGCTGTGCCCCTGCCGCTTCATCGAGTACATCAGCAACGCCACCGCCGGGCAGAGCTACGGACTGGAAGCCGAGCTGAACTGGTCGCTCTCCGATACCTTCGAGGCTTACGCCAGTATTGGACTGATGGACTCGCGCTTCGATGACTTCCTGAACTTCTCGCACGTCGATGCCGATCCTGAGTCCGGTCAGCCTTTTGATCTGGACGGGCGCGATCTGCCGCACGCACCGAACTACATGTTTGCCCTCGGCGGGGTTGTGCAGTTCGGCGATGGCTGGTACCTGCGCGCCGAGGTCGAGGGCAAGGATGCTTTCTATTTTTCGAGTCGGCACGAGGAGCAATCCGAGGCCTATGAGCTGTTCAATGCGCGTCTGGGTTATCGGCGTGGTTTCTGGGACGTTGCCATGTACGTCCGTAACCTGAGCGACGAGGATGTGCGCGTGCGCGGGTTCGGCAGCTTCGGCAACGATCCGCGCGATGGCTATGCCGTCGAACCCTACTACCAGTTCGGCGAGCCGCGCACGGTGGGGCTGTCGGCCAGCTATGCCTTCTGATTCCAGCGCCTTGACCACGGGCCTGAACGCGCTGGCCGAGGCCTGGGCGGCGCAGTCGGGCTGGGAGATGCTGGCCGTGGTGCTGGCGCTGGCCTACCTCGTTCTGGTGGTCCGTCAGAACCCCTGGTGCTGGCTGGCCGCCCTAATCAGCACGACGATCTACACCGCACTGTTCTGGGACGTGCAGCTGCTGATGCAGTCGGCGCTGAACGTCTACTACATGGCCATGGCGGCCTATGGCTGGTGGTACTGGCGGCGCGGCGGTGCGGCCGAAGCCACTGCACCGATCGTTCGCTGGAGCAGGTCAAGGCACGCGATCAATCTAACCCTGATTGCTTCGGTCACCGGGGTATCGGGCTTCTTCCTCGATCGCTTCACCGATGCCGCGCTGCCTTATCTCGATTCCTTCGTCACCTGGGCGGCCGTGCTGACCACCTTCATGGTTGCGCGCAAGGTGCTGGAAAATTGGATCTACTGGTGGGTGATCAACAGCCTGGCGATCGTGCTGTTTCTCGATCGCGGTCTGGTCCTGACCGCGGCCCTGCACGCCGCCTATCTGCTGATCGCCGTGGTCGGATGGCGGCAGTGGCTGCGTGACTATCGAAGGCAAGTGGCTCGGGCGTGACGAAGAACGTCGACTCGATCCTCTCGGGCTGGCCAGACTGGCCGCTGCCGCTGACCGGATCACCCTTGGTCAAGGCCAGGCTGAGCGCCGGACGCACCAATCAGAGTTATCGACTTGATGCGCCAGGACTGGACGACGACCTGCTGCTCAGGCTGCACCGGCCCGATGCGCATCGACTTGGCATTGATCGCGAGCGTGAGTTGATCGTTACACGCCGAGCCGCTGAGGCAGGGATCGGTCGTCCGGTTTGGCACTGGACCAAGGGATACTCGATTTTCCCCTTCATCGAGGCCCGTACCTGGACCGAGGCAGACGTGGCTCATCGCGCCCGTCGCGAGCAGATTTGGCCCCTGGTCGAACGGCTCGCTGCACTGGATATCGAACAGCCTCGAATGCGCTACAGCAATTACCTGCACCATTACTGGGAACAGCTTGGCGAGCGAACGACGCCTGAACGGTCATTGCGTCGCGCCTGGGCCGGGTTTTGGCCCGAGCTTTTGGCGTTCGATAGCGCGGACTGGACGGCAGGGCTGGTGCATCACGATCTCACACCCGGCAACGTACTCGACACCGGCGATCGCCTCGTTCTGATCGACTGGGAATACGCTGCAATGGGGCACCCGGACATCGATCGCTGGACCGTGGACCCAAGATCGATCGAAGAGCCGTTTATCGGCGAGCTGATGCGCTGGATCAACGCGCTCTGGGCGCGACTCGTTTGAAGTTGCTCCACCTCGGCGATTCACCGCTATCGGTTTATCAAGGTCAAACAGACTTGGCCAGCATCCGGTGCTCAACGCGATGCATCAGCAGATCAGCACAGGTCTTGAGGATCATAAAAAAGATCAGCGTGCCCGGTCCACCGAGGAGAACGCCGAGGATCAGGGTCATGTGCATGGGCAGGATACGGAGGTAGGGCACTGACATCAATTTCTGCGCGCTGGGCCGACTGGCCAGGTCGAGGTCGAGATAGCGCCGATGCGACGCACGATGGGTCAGCCAGAAGCCGATGATCAATCCAAGATAGATCACACCGTCCAGCGGTGTGTAGGTCCCGGCATAGAGCTGCATGGGATCACCAGTGTTCGTATTGACCGGCACCATGCCCTGCGCATCCGCCGACCCGGTCAGCGCGAGGAGGAACATGAAGTAGATCGCGTGGAAGCCGCCGTAATGGGCCAAAAAGAACAGGGGGTAGCGTAGGTCCCAGCCGGCGGCCTTGCGAATGCGGAGCAGGGAGTAATAGCCGATGATCACGCTCTGGCCCCAGAACGGCCAGAGCAGCTGGATCATGCCCCAGCCCTGAAGCAGGGCGGCGATCAGCGTGGCCAGGTTGCTCGCGATGATCGTTTTTGTGGGTGACAAGCCAGTTTTCATTGACGCGATGATCCTGCTTTCAGTGCAGACCATGTTAATCCGTCGTATCGCTCGAGCCCAAGGCGGCCCTGGCCAGCACGCCGAGCTGATCGCCCCGGCTTCGAATCCCCCGATCGCGCCGGCGCAGTCTGGGAATGTCGAGCTTGCGCGGGCCTTCTAATCGCGCACGAAGGCGCCGCAGCTGGATGATCTGCAGATCACCATGGCCGTGGATTGAGCCTTCAGAGTCCCAACCCCCGGCTCAGCCTCGTTTGGAACCGTTGCCTCCACTGCCGTAGACTCGAGGGACCTTTCACCGAGGGCTAGGCTATTGACTCTCTTTCGTCTGCTGGCGCTGCTTCAGACCGTCTGCCTGGCCGGGCTACTCCTGCGATTCATGATGGGTCCGCTTGATTTCTCGGCACTGGGCTTGTGGGTGATTGCACTGGCCGTTGTTGCGGTTTCGATTCCTTTTTCGGTGTGGCATGCGCTGCGCCATCCGGCGCGCCGTCGGCCATCAGTCGTCGTGCTCTGTCTGGCGGGACTTGTCATCGCGGCGCCACTGGTCAGGAGCGAACTCGGTCTCCCACCGGCATCCGGTCCTTTACTCGGCTTTCTAGCCCTGCTCGTGGGCGTCGCGAGTGGCTGCTGGTTGCTGTCGCGCCCATCGCTTTGGAGGCCGGGCCGATTCTGGCTCGGGGCGCGCTTCAATAGCGTGGTATTGGTCGTCCTTCTGATCTGGATTGTGCTGATGGCGGCCCCGCTGATCCTGGGGTCGGTCATGGGATTTGCGCCGCCGCTGGGCGATGAGCGCCAGGGTATGTCGGTCGACGCCCTGTGGTTCCACGCGATCGCAGTCGGCTCGACGGGCTTGGCTCTGGCCGTTTCAGCGCTGCTTTTTTCCCTGATCGGCTTGTGGAGGAATCGACCCAGCGCGCTGCTTCATGGCGCGCAGCTGGTCGCATCGATCATGCTCGTCGCGCTGCTCGTCGTTGAAGCGTTTCTGCTCTCGATCATGCGGGTCAATCCGGGCTGATGACCACGGAGCAGAGGGCGTCTGACAAGGGTCATGGAGCCTCGCTGCTGGTTCTGATCCTTGCCAACCTGGTTCCCTTGATCGGCGTGGTCTTCTTCGCCTGGGATCTCCTGTCGGTCCTTCTGCTGTACTGGCTCGAATCGCTGTTCATTGCCGGTCTCGGCGTTTTTCAGGCCCTGGCCAGAAGGGGCGTGAGAGCCCTTGGCTCGGTGCTTCTTTTCATCCTGGTGGTCATCAGCCTTGGGGCTGCCCACCTAGCGGCCCTGGTGGTTCTGGCCCAGGCAGCGGGCGTAGACGAGCGCTCCATGCCCGATCTCTCATCGGTCAGTACACGCGGGCTGCTGGACGCCCTTGGAGCGATCTATGCAGGCGGGCTTGGTTGGATCATTCTTAAACGCCCCGAACTGCTGGCCTACGGACTGCCTGCGCTGGTCATCAGTCGTTTGATACAAGCAGGGCAGGCGCGTCGATCGGCTCCGCCTGATCGAGGGATCGAAGGACCAGATCCTTTGCGGCAAGCACTGCGCCGAGTGATCGTGCTGCAGTTGGCCCTGCTGCTTGGTAGCGCGCTGATGGTCTGGCTGCAGGCCGAAGATATGCTTGCCATTCTGGTGCTACTGATTGTTTTCAAACTGTTGTTCGACATCAGTTCCTGGCGTGCAAATGCGACGGCTTGATTCAGACCTGTCGCCATGGCGCACCGTTGACCATCCAGGAGCGATTGGCAATACTTCGCGGGTAGGTTCATGAGGGAGGTTGAATGACATCTGAGGCTCGGTTCCAGCGTCTGGAAGCCCTCTTTCATGAATTGGAGAACGACACCGACGACCAGCGTCAGGCGCGTCTCGATGAACTGGCCGACTCCGATCCGCAATTGCATCGAGAACTCTCCGCGATGCTGGCGACGAACCCGAAGCGCGTCGAAGCCGTCGAAGCGATGGCCGACGCCAGTGGCGACTGGTTCGAGGCCGTCGATGCGATCCCCGAGCAGATCGGGCCCTTTCGCATTCTGGGAGAACTGGGTCGCGGCGGCATGGGCCGGGTGTTTGCCGCCGAACAGTCCGAGCCGGTGCGCCGCCAGGTGGCCTTGAAGCTCGCTCGCGGCAGCGTTCTCAGCGATGCGGCCCGCATCCGATTTCTCTCCGAGCGCCAGGCCCTGGCGGTTCTCGATCATCCCAATATCGCCAAGGTCTTCGATGCCGGCAGCACCGAGTCCGGCCAGCTCTGGTTCGCCATGGAGTTGGTGCAGGGGGTCACGATCACCCGCTGGGCCGATGAGCATCGTCTCGATCTGTGCGGGCGCATCGAGCTGTTTCTGCAGGTCTGCGACGCCGTTCAGCATGCGCACCAGAAGGGCCTGATCCACCGTGACCTGAAACCCTCCAATCTCATGGTGCAGGATCAGGACGGCCAGGCCCTGGTGCGGGTCATCGATTTCGGAATCGCCAAGGCGCTGCAGGCCGACGACGACGAGGCGGCGGCAACGCGGGTCGGGGAGGCGGTGGGCACACCCGAATACATGAGCCCCGAG
>Ga0207419_1001004_pt1 | contig 22867 bp, 17 predicted proteins | sample ElkSloMetagenome_4_FD_184723 | JGI IMG/M metagenome (GOLD analysis project Ga0207419, IMG submission 184723) | Hot spring microbial communities from Elkhorn Slough, Monterey Bay, USA - MD2A (version 2) | ecosystem: Environmental > Aquatic > Marine > Intertidal zone > Estuary: Microbial mat ... | reverse complement strand
GCGGCGGGCGCTCCAGCCGATAGCGGGAAAGGCCCTCGCCGCCGTTGAGGTGCTCGCAGACCGCAAGGAGGTGCTCCGCCGGATAGATCTCCAGTCGCTCACCGACCAGGCCGGCCTCGGCGGCGTTCTCAGCAGGCAGTATCAGCGCCCTGCCAGCGTCCCTGGCGGCGATGGCCGCGGGCAGCACTCCGGAGACCGGGCGCAGGCCACCGGAGAGCGCCAGCTCGCCGAGCAGCTCGACACCCTTCAAAGTTTGCGCGTTCAGCTGGCCGGAGGCGCCGAGGATCCCCAGTGCAATCGGCAGGTCGAAACGCCCGCCTTCCTTCGGCAGGTCGGCCGGGGCCAGGTTGACCGTGACCCGACCGAGCGGGAACTCGAAACGCGCGTTCAGGAGCGCTCCGCGCACCCGGTCCTTGCTCTCCTTCACCGCCATCTCCGGCAGACCGACGATGGACATCGCCGGCAAGCCACCGGAGAGGTGTACTTCGACGGTGACGCTCGGCGCGGCGACGCCCTCGCGGGCGCGGCTGTAGAGGACGCAGAGGCTCACGCGCCGCCGGGCTGACTACTCGTGGTGCGGCGGCGCAACCGGGTCACCGCGGCTGCCCTCGAGCTCGGCGACCCGGGCCTCGAGCTCGCTCAGCTTGGCCCGCGTACGGGCCAGGACCGCGGCCTGGACATCGAATTCGGCCCGCGTAACGAGATCCAGCTTTCCCAGCCCGGCCTCGAGCGCGGCGCGCAGATTCTTGTTGACGTCTTCGTGCAGCATCTGCAAACCCTTCGGCAGGCTCCCGGCGAGCCGCTGGGTCAGGTCATCGAGTTGTTTCGGATCGAGCATGTCTATCGTACCTCGGCGCAGCGGGTTCATTGCGAGGCCCCCTCTGGCGACGCCGTCGATGTCGCGCGCAGCGGCCCCGCCCATCGGTGCTCGACCATTATAGAGACGCCGACTCACCACTGTCCTCCCACCTCAACCAGGCCCCAGCTTGGTGCAACGCGGACCCAGAACCCCACGCACACTGCCCCGGATCGGTGCATAACCCGTGTCGCTTTCTAGCAACACGCACTGACCGATGTAGGTGATTCGCAACCGAAGGGGCGTGGCACGCTGTCTGCTTAAGCGGTACTCGGCAACGCCATTCAGGAGGGTCGCGCGGCAGCTGCGCCGACGGCCCTTCAACAGCCACGTCAATTTCGAGAGAGATACGCCACAAATGAACCTCCAATCCCCGACCACAGCTGTCAAGGCTTCCCCGTTGCTCGCCCTCGCCATCGCGGTCGCGAGCCCGGCGATGGCCGAGCCCCCCTACAGCCTCAGCGCCAATATCGGCGCCGTCTCCAACTACCTGTGGCGCGGCACCTCGCAGACCGATGACGGCCCGGCGATTCAGGGCGGCGTCGACTTCGCCCACGAGAGCGGCTTCTACGCCGGCACCTGGGCATCGAACGTCGACTTCGGCGCAGGCGGCGCCAACTACGAGCTCGACCTGTACGCGGGATACGACTTTGCACTGCCCACTGAGGGGGCCAGCCTTGGGCTCAATACCATCTACTACGCCTACCCCGACGACGGCGGCGATATCGACTTCTGGGAGATCGGTCTCTCGGGCGGCTACGAGTTCTTCTCGGCCGGCATCCAGTACACCGTCTGGGGGGACGACGACAACGAGGACGCCCCCTTCGATCAGGGTGACCTCTACTACTACGCGGGCCTCGACTTTCCGCTACCCAACGACTTTGGGCTTGGCCTGAGCACTGGCTACTACGACTTCGACGATGACCAGGTCGACGTCGGGGGCGGCATGACCGAAAGCGCCGACTATTGGCACTGGGGCGTCTCGATCAGCCGCGAGGCCGGCGACTACGGCACCTTCAGCTTCAACTACGAGCAGAACGATGGCGGCGGCGACGGAAACGTCTGGGACGACGATCCAAAGATTTGGATCGGGTGGAACAAGGAGTTCTGAACGCCGCCCCACTGACCGGGCGCCGCGGACGCGCCCGCGGTGCCTCATCAACCTTGGAGCAAGACCATGAAGCTAGTTGCAGCCGTCATCAAGCCGTTCAAGCTCGACGACGTGCGCGAGGCGCTCGCCGACATCGGCGTCTCGGGCATCACCGTCATCGAGGTCAAAGGCTTCGGGCGCCAGAAGGGCCACACCGAGCTCTATCGCGGTGCCGAGTATGTCGTCGACTTCCTACCTAAGATCAAGATCGAGATCGCCGTCGACGACGGCCTCGTCGACAAGGTCATCGAGGCGATCAGCAATGCCGCGCGCACCGGCAAGATCGGCGACGGCAAGATCTTCGTAACCGACCTCACCCACGTCATCCGTATCCGCACCGGCGAGACCGGTCCGGACGCGCTCTAATCGCAACCCCGAGGATAGCGACGATGATAGATCGATTGATAAGACGGACCCTCGCGCCGGCAGCCCTGCCCTTATTGGCCCTAGTGCCAGCCCTGGCCAGCGCCCAGGACGCACCAACCATCGACTCCGGCGACACCGCCTGGATGCTGGTCGCCACCGCACTGGTTCTGTTCATGACCCTGCCCGGCCTGGCGCTGTTCTATGCCGGCATGGTGCGGGCCAAGAACGTGCTCTCGGTGCTCATGCAGTGCTTCGCCATCGCCTCGCTGATGAGCATCCTCTGGGCGATCTATGGCTACAGCCTCGCCTTCACCGATGGCGGCGGCCTGAACGCCTGGATCGGCGGTCTCTCGAGCCTGTTCCTGGCCGGCGTTACGGTCGACGCGGTGTCCGGGACCATCCCCGAGTCACTGTTCATGGTCTTCCAGATGACCTTCTTCATCATCACGCCCGCGCTGATCGTCGGCGCCTTCGCCGAGCGCATGAAGTTCTCGGCGATGCTCTGGTTCATGGCCCTCTGGGGCACGCTCATCTATCTGCCGATTGCCCACTGGGTCTGGGGCGGCGGCTGGATCGGCGAGCTTGGCGCACTCGACTTCGCCGGTGGCACCGTCGTGCACATCAACGCCGGCGTCGCCGGCCTGGTCGCGGCGCTGGTCCTCGGCCGTCGGCGCGGCTACCCCGGCACCGCAATGCCGCCACACAACCTGGGCCTGACGGTCGTCGGCGCCTCGATGCTGTGGGTCGGCTGGTTTGGCTTCAATGCCGGCTCGGAGCTCGCCGCCGACGGCACCGCGGCCATGGCGATGACCGTCACCCAGATCTCCACCGCGACGGCCGCCCTGACCTGGATGTTCGCCGAGTGGATTCGCCACGGCAAGCCATCGGTACTCGGCATTGCCACCGGCGCCATCGCCGGCCTCGTCGCCATCACCCCAGCCTCGGGCACGGCCGGCCCCATGGGCGCGATCGTCATCGGCTTCGCCGGCTCGCTCTTCGCCTTCATCGCCTCGACCATGGTGAAGCGCTCGCTCCGCTATGACGATTCGCTCGATGTCTGGGGCGTCCACGGCATCGCCGGTATCGTCGGCGCGCTGCTGACGGGCGTCTTCGCCGACGCCGGCCTCGGCGGCTCGGGCCTGGCCGAAGGCATGACCATCGCCGGCCAGCTCTGGATCCAGCTGATCTCGGTGGTCGCGACCATCGTCTACGGCGGCATCGGCAGTCTCATCCTGCTGAAGCTGATCGATTGGACGCTCGGCCTGCGCGTGACCGAGGAGCAGGAGACCGAGGGCCTCGACATCGCCCAGCACGACGAGCGCGGCTATATCCTCTAGCGAGGCGTAGCCTCGGGCCGACAGGTCGTAACTCGACAGGCGGAATCGGGATCGCGATCGGCATCCCCACAGCAGGACGCGGCTGCGATTTCGATCCCGATCCGACGACTGCTCGCTCGTCATCAACACGGCGACCGGAGCCCGGCTCCGGTCGCCGCCTCGCCAGCTCACACTGTCCCTTACATCGAAATTCGCGAAGCTCGTTCTCTCCCTCGCCCTCTGACGGAGACCGTCGAGGCAACGCAGGTTCGCGCGACGGATTCTGTAAGCCGCTCTTAGGCCCTATCCGCTAGGAGCGGCCGCAGAAACTCCGGCAGCGCAAAGGCCGCGCGATGGACCTCGGCGTTGTAGTAACGCGTCGGGAACGCACGCTCGATCACATCGCTTTCGCGAAAGCCCTGGATCCGGGCGTCCGCGCAGGCAAGCGTGGCACTCCACCAACCGGAAGGGTAGATGGGCAGCGGGAAGAGCAAGGTCTTCAGATCCGCGAACCCCCCCTCGCGCATCGCCGCGCGGGTGGCCCGCAGCAGCTGCTCGTGATGCAGGGGCGACTCGGTCTGTTGGACGAGGAGACCGCCAGGCCCCAGGGCCCGCCGGCAATCGGCGTAGAAGGGGGCGGAGAAGAGGCCCTCGGCCGGGCCGACGGGGTCGGTGCTATCGACGATGATCAGGTCGAGACCGCCAGCCGGTGCGTCCCGCACCCAAGCAAGCCCATCCTCGAACCGCAGCTCCGCGCGGGGGTCGCCGTTGGCGACCGTCAACGATGGGAAGTACTGCTCGGCCAATCGCGTCACCCGCTCGTCGATCTCGATCTGAATCGCCGCATCGAGCACCGGATGCTTGAGCACCTCCCGCAGCGTGCCACAGTCGCCACCACCGATGATGGCGACTCGGCGCGGCGCCCCATGGGTGAAGAGCGCCGGGTGGGCGAGCATCTCGTGATAGATGAAGTTGTCTCGGTCGCTCACCATCGTGCAACCATCGATGACCATCAGGTTCCCATAGTCGGTCGTCGCATAGATCGCGATGGTTTGGAAGGGCGTCTGCTCCTCGTGCAGCTTGGCGCGCAAGCGCAGCGAGAAGGCGCTGCCGCCGTCGTCGTATTCGGTAAACCAGTCCGTGGGGTCAGGCATCAGGAGAACTCAGCGCAGGATGGCTCACAGGGGATAGCGGTCGTCGAGATTCGCCGGGCACAGCACGTCGCGCATGATCCCGATCAGCTCGAGCAATTGGGGATTACGGATGCGGTAGAAGATCCGGTTGGCCTCCTTGCGGGCGATAACGATGTTCTTGTTACGCAACTGCTCAAGGTGCTGTGAGATGTTGCTCTGCGAGGTACCGGTGCGCTCGACGATCTCCCCGACCGAGAGCTCCCGCTCGCCGAGCGAGCAAAGGATCTTCCACCGCAAAGGATGGGCCATGGCCTTCAATGCATTGGCCGTCAGGATGGTATTCTCGTCATCCGGTACCGGCGCCTCGGGCGACGGGCTCATTTGCGACTTCTCCTCTAAGATCTCGCCTTGGCAGGCGAGGGAATCGTTTCAACGGCTTCGTCTTCGCCGTCATCGAGGCGAGTGTAACCGGTCATGTCCTTGGCAATACAGATAATATCGGTGATCTGCCCAAGGGCGTCCTTCACCGCGGTGCGCGAGAATAGGATGGGTATGCGGTCGCCGTCCTTCTTGATGAAGCGCGCCGCGATTTGCTTCAACGCCCCGGTGCGGATCAGGGCCTCCAGCCAGATCCCCATAAAGGCGCCGGCCTGCTCGTCGGCCTCCTCCTCGAAGACATCGCCGATGGACATGCCGAGCAGATCCTGCTCCGGGTAGTCGAGCATTTCGCAGGCAGCCGGGTTGACCATCTTGACCTGACCCTCCGGCGTCAGGACCAGCAGGGCCTCGCCCATGTAGGTGATGATGTTCTCGAGCGAGCGGCGCGCCTGCTCAAGCTCGGTGGTCCGCTCGGCGACCATCTCCTCGAGCCGCCGATTGAGGTGGCGCTCCTTCTCGATGAGCCGGAAATAGGTGCTGATCTTGTTGATCAGCTGATTGTCCTCGATCGGCTTGAGCAGATAGTCGACCGCCCCGACGGCATAGCCGCGCTGCTGGAACTCCTCGGACTTGAAGGCGGCGGTGAGGAAGATGATCGGGATGTCGCGGGTGCGCTTGCGGGCCTTAAGCAATGACGCCACCTGGAAGCCATCCATTTGCGGCATCTGCACGTCGAGGATAATCAGGTCGATGTCGGGATGCTGGAGCGTCAGGTCGATCGCGTCGCGACCGCTCGTCGCCTCGAGGATCGCCACATCCATATGCGTCTGGATCAGCGTGCGCAGCGTGAAGAGGTTGTGGGCGTGATCGTCGACGAGGAGGAGCTTGAATCCTGAGTAGCGACTCATGCCGTGTGACTCCCAGCGCAGGACATTGATCTCAGCAAGGACCAGCGACCGCGCCAGCGGACTCGTAGGCAAGGATCCTTCGCAGAACCGTTTCCAAAGCGGCACGGTCGACGGGCTTGGCCAGGGCGCCGTCTGTCGTGCACCTATCGTGCGCCGACCCGTCCTCGCTGTCGCCGACGACCAGGACCGGAATGTGTTGCTCGGCAACGTGTTGGCGAATGGCTTCGATCCTATCACAGGTCTCCGCTGCCGACACGAGCGCCGCGATCAGCACCACGGCACAATCGAGTTCCTCGCCAAGCGTTTCCAGTGCCTCGTCGGTGTCGGCAGCCGTTTGCACGCGGAACCCGAGTCCTTCGAGCTCATCCGTGATGGCGACCAAGCCCTCGACATCCCGCTCGACGACCAGTGCCCAGCGACCGGCGAAATCAATCGAGGGGGTTAGGCGGGGCGCGGCAACCGCCAATGGAAGCGACGGCGGCGACTCGGTGGGGCGCTCGCCGGCGTCCTCGGGCCTCGCTTTCAGCTCGCGCGGTAAGCAGAGCGTGAAACAAGCGCCCTCACCGACCGCGCTGACCACCGTGATCCCACCACCAAGCAATTCGGCCAGCTCACGGCTGATCGATAGACCCAGGCCGGTGCCCCCATAGCGCCGGCGGGTCGAGCCATCCGCCTGTTGAAAGGCCTCGAAGATGACCGACTGCTTGTCGGCCGGGATACCGATGCCGGTGTCCGTGACACTGACCGCGACCGGGCAGGTCTCATCGTCGTCGACACGGATGCCAATCTCGACACCGCCGGCCTCGGTGAACTTCGAGGCATTCGACAAGAAGTTCTTCAAAATCTGGCGCAGCTTGTCACGATCGCTCAGGATCCAAACCGGGACCTCGGACTCGGGCGCACACCGCAGGCTCAACCCCTTATCTGTGAAGATGGGCGCAACGAGCTCGATCAGCTCGTCGACCAGACCGCCAAGCTCGATCCATTCGACGTTGACGGAGACCCGCCCGGTCTCGATAAGCGAGATGTCGAGGATATTGTCGATCATCGCGCGCAGATCCCGGCCCGCCTCGTGGATGACCTGCGCCTGACGTTGCTGCTCGGCGTCGAGCCCCGAGTGGCGATCGGCGAGCAACTTCGACAGCAGCAGGATCGAATTGAGCGGTGTACGCAGCTCGTGACTAATATTGGCCAGGAACTCGCTCTTATAGCGATAAGACTGCTCCAGCTCCCGTGTGTGGGCGCGTGCCGCGCGTAGGTGCTCGGCATGCGTCTCGGCAAGCTCCGTGAGCTGGGCGCCGAGCTCGCGGACCTCTCGCGGGCCCTTCCACTCGAAGTGCATCGGCTCGCCATCGCGCAGGATGCGCCCGACGCCACCGCGCAGGACGCGTCCGAATTGCTCGGCGCGCGCCGCGATCCAACGCGCCAGGGCCATGACCACGATCACCAGCACGAAGATGATGCTGACGACCCGGAGGATCAGGGCATTACGGAAATTATCGATTGGCGAGGGATCGACCGTCCGCCCCACCCAGAGCGGCGTCGTATCCTCCGTCAGGAACATCGGGACCCACAGCCATTGGCGATTGTGCGAGCCACGCCAGAGGGCGAGCTTGCCCTCGGCGAAGATCCCGGCGAGGCCAGGAAAGTCCTCGAAGGCCTCCGCCCGGTCGCCGATCGGCTCCCCCGGCCGCAGGTAGCCGCCATTGTGGGTTACCCAGAGCGTATCACGATAGTACTGGGCCAGCCCGCCGACATCGATCGTCAGCACGATGACGCCCAGCGGCGTCCCTGCTGCGTCACCCTGCTTGCCGATCGGGCTGATCAGGTCGAGTGTCAGCAGCTGGCGGGGGTCCTCGGCGCCGGCACGCGGGTCGATGCGGATGCGGCTCACCAGCACGCCGCCGCCCTGCAGCATCAAGCCGGCCTGGATGAACTGCTCGTTGGGTAACGCCGGCGGTGCCGGCGTGGGCCGCCATTGTTGCGCCTGGATGTCGCGGGCGAGCCAGAAGCGTTCCTCTGCGTCATCGGCCAGGAAGAGGATTTGAATGACGTCGCGCTGGTCCGAGAGGATCTGGTTGATCCAACTGGTATAGCGGGCCCGTGCGAGGTCGATTGCATCCTCATCGCCCTGCGCACCCAGTATCAGCCCCGGCTCCGGGAGCTTGGCGAGCAGGCGGATCATCTCGTGGCGGCTGGCCAAGTGCTGATCGAGGTCGCGGAAGTCGGCACGCAAGTTCTGCAGGTAGGCCTTCTGGTAGAAGAGCGTCGTCCGCTCGAGGACCAGGGGCAGGTTGATCAATGAGGCCAGGAGCAGCGGGGTCAGGCCGAAGACGAGCAGAAAGACCAGGATGAGATGCCGCAGGCTCACGGCGACCTGGAGACCCTCGAGGCCCCGTTAGAGCCCGCGCACCAATTCCAGGACCTGACTGGCGTGCCCTTTGGGCCGGACATCGTAGAGGGCATGGCGAATCAGGCCCCGCTTGTCGATGACGAAGGTCGAGCGCACCACACCCATACGCCGCTCGCCGTGCGCCTCGCGCTCGCGCCAGACACCGAAGGCCTCGCAGACCTCACCGTCGGAATCCGCCAACAGGCGGACGCTGATCCCGTGCCGATCGCGAAAGGCGCCGTGGCTGACGCAGGTGTCGCGACTGATGCCGAGGACCTCCGTCTGCAGCGCCTCGAAATCGGCCTCCAGGTCCGAAAACTCCAGGGCCTCCAAGGTGCAGCCGGGCGTATCGTCCTTGGGATAGAAGTAAACGACGACGTTCTTGCTGCCGAGAAGCCGCGCCAGATCGACCCGCGCCATGTCGGCATCCGGCAGGCAAAATTGTGGCGCCTCGTCGCCCGGCTGGAGCATGGCGGGGTACCCCGGTGGTCATGGCCCGTGCTGCCGGCAATTTAGATAGGCCGGCGGGGTACGTCAACCATGCTAGCGGGGCAGTTCCGAGCTCCCCATGAGCCATTCGTCGACGGATCGCGCACACTGGCGGCCCTCACGGATGGCCCAGACGACCAACGACTGACCGCGGCGCATGTCACCAGCGGCAAAGACTCCGGGCACCGAGGTCTGGTAGGAATCGGCCCCGTCGGTGCTGGCACGCACGTTACCTCGGGGATCGAGCTCCAGGCTCGCCGACGCCTTGAGGTCGGCGATCAAGCCCTCCTGCACCGGGTGCAGGAACCCCATCGCCAGCAACACGAGATTGGCCCGCAGTTCCCCCTCGCTGCCGGGGATCTCGGTCATCTGCCAACGCCCGTCTGCGTCCTTGTCCCAGCGGACCCGCACGTATTGCACGGCCTTGACCCGACCCGACTCATCGCCAATGAAGGCCTTGGTCGCGACGTTCCAAATCCGTCTGCAGCCCTCCTCCTGGGAGCTCGAGGTGCGCATCCGGTTGGGCCAATCCGGCCAGGTCAGGCCCTTATCCTCCCTCTCCGGCGGCTCGTCGAGGATCTCGACCTGAGTGACCGAGCGCGCGCCGTGCCGATTGGAGGTGCCGATACAGTCCGACCCGGTGTCGCCACCGCCGATCACCAGGACGTCGCACCCCTCCGCGGCGATGAATTCCTCTTCCGCCACGTAGACACCCTGGACCCGCTTGCTGTTACGCGTCAGGAAGTCCATTGCGAAGTGGACACCGGCGAGTTCGCGCCCCGGCACAGCGAGGTCGCGGGGCCGCTCGGCCCCGCCGGCGAGGACGAGTGCATCATAGGCCGCGCGGAGCTCATCGATCGGCAGCTGCGTGCCGACATGGGTGTTGGTATGAAACTCGACGCCCTCGGTGCGCATTTGTGCCACCCGCCGGTCGATCAGCTCCTTACTGAGCTTGAAATCAGGGATGCCGTAGCGCAGCAGGCCCCCGACACGGTCCGCCTTCTCATAGACGGCAACAGAGTGGCCGGCGCGCGCCAGCTGCTGGGCACAGGCCAACCCGGCCGGGCCAGAGCCGACGACGGCGATGCGGCGACCGGTGCGCCGCTGGGGCACCTGCGGCTTGATCCACCCCTGCTCCCAGGCCTTGTCGACGATGGCGCACTCGATCGTCTTGATCGTGACCGGCACGTCGTCGATGTTCAGCGTGCAAGAGGTCTCACAAGGCGCCGGGCAGATGCGGCCGGTGAACTCCGGGAAGTTGTTGGTCGAGTGCAGGACCTCGATCGCCTCCCGCCAGTCGCCGTGATACACGAGATCGTTCCAATCGGGAATCAGATTGTCGACCGGACAGCCCTGGTGGCAATAGGGGATACCGCAGTCCATACACCGCGCACCCTGCTCACGCACCTCGCCTTCGCTCAGCGGTATGACGAATTCGCGGTAGTGAACGATGCGATCGGCAACCGGCTCGTAATGCCGCTCGCGACGGTCGTACTCCATGAAACCGGTTGGCTTACCCATGTTCGACGATCCCCTTCGACGGCTTGCTGGGCTGCGGGGGGCGGCGCTGGTGGGACTGCATCGCCACGAGCGCGCGGCGATAGTCCACCGGCATCACCTTGACGAAACGGGAACGGTAATGCCCCCAGTCATCCAGGATCCGCCGCGCCACATCCGAGTCGGTGTAGTGTAGGTGGCACTCGATGAGCCGGCGCAGGCGCACTGCGTCGTGGCGAGTCATATCGCGGCTCAAATCGACCAGACCGTGCATCTCGAGGTCGCCGCCCTGGTGATCGAGGGCCTCCAGTGCGGCGTCCTCGTCGGCGATCGGCTCGAGCTCGACCATCGCCATGTTGCAGTGCTCCTCGAAGGAGCCTTCCTCATCGAGGACATAGGCGATGCCGCCAGACATACCCGCGGCGAAGTTGCGTCCGGTCGGGCCAAGGCAAACCATGATGCCGCCGGTCATGTACTCGCAGCCGTGATCGCCGACGCCTTCGACCACGGCAGTCGCCCCGGAGTTGCGCACGCAGAAGCGTTCGCCCGCGACACCGCGGAAGAAACACTCACCGCCGATCGCGCCATAGAGCACGGTGTTGCCGACGATGATGTTCTCCTCGGCGCGCTCGATCCCCGACCGGGACGGCGGATAGACGATCAGACGCCCCCCGGAGAGGCCCTTGCCGACATAGTCGTTCGCCTCGCCTTCGAGCTCGATGGTGACGCCCTTCGCCACCCAAGCGCCGAAGGATTGCCCGCCGGTACCCTGGGCCTTGATGTAGATGGTATCGTCGGGCAGACCGGCATGGCCGTAGCGCTCGGCGACACGGCCCGAGAGCATCGTCCCGAAGGTGCGATTGTAGTTGTTCACGTCGATCGTGATGCGCACCGGCTGACGCTGCTCCAAGGCGGGTTGCGCCTGGCGAATCAGCTGATGGTCCAGGGCCTGGTCCAGGTGGTGGTCCTGCGGCTCGCGGTTGTAGACGGCCACGTCCGGGCCGACTGCCGGCTTCATCAGAATCTCCGAGTAGTCGAGACCCCGCGCCTTCCAGTGATCGATGGCGCGGCGCATCTCGAGGCGGTCGGATTGTCCGATCATCTCGCTCATCGTGCGGAAGCCGAGTTTGGCCATCCACTGGCGGACCTCCTCGGCGACGAAGAAGAAGTAGTTGACCACGTGCTCGGGCTTGCCCGTGAAACGCTTGCGCAGCTCCGGATCCTGGGTCGCGACGCCGACCGGGCAGGTGTTCAAGTGGCACTTGCGCATCATGATGCAACCTTCGACGATCAAGGGGGCCGTCGCGAAACCGAACTCGTCGGCCCCAAGCAGCGCCCCGATCACGACGTCGCGGCCGGTGCGCAAGCCTCCGTCGATCTGCACGGCGATGCGGCCACGCAGCCGGTTCAGCACCAAGGTCTGGTGCGTCTCGGCCAGGCCGATCTCCCAGGGGCTACCCGCGTGCTTGATCGAGGTCAGCGGACTTGCCCCGGTACCGCCGTCGTAGCCAGCGATGGTCACGTGGTCGGCGTGGGCCTTGGAGACCCCGGCCGCGACCGTCCCCACGCCGACCTCCGAGACGAGCTTGACAGAGATCCGCGCCCGCGGATTGGCGTTCTTGAGGTCGTGGATCAGCTGCGCCAAGTCCTCGATGGAGTAGATGTCGTGATGCGGCGGCGGCGAGATCAGACCGACGCCCGGCGTCGAGTGGCGCACCCGTGCAATCTGGGCGCTGACTTTGTGCCCGGGGAGCTGGCCGCCCTCGCCGGGCTTGGCCCCCTGGGCGATCTTGATCTGGATGTCGTCGGCGTTGACCAGGTACTCGGCCGTGACACCGAAGCGCCCGGAGGCGACCTGCTTGATCGCCGAGCGCTCGGGATTCGCGCTCCCATCGTCCAACGGCAAGAAACGCTCGGGCTCCTCGCCGCCCTCGCCGGTATTGGACTTGCCGCCGAGGATGTTCATCGCGCGAGCGAGGGTCGAGTGGGCCTCGTAGGAGATGGAGCCAAAGGACATGGCCCCGGTCGCGAAGCGCTTGACGATCGCGCTGGCCGGCTCGACTTCCTCGAGCGGCAGCGGCCGTTCGGCGAGCTTGAAGTCCATCAGGCTGCGCAGCGTCAGCAGCCGGGAGCTGTCCTCGTTGACGAGCTGCGTGTACTCGGTATAGGTCTTCGCGTCGTTCGCGCGGGTTGCGTGCTGGAGCTTGGCGATGGTCTCGGGGGTCCAGACGTGGGCTTCGCCGCGCAGCCGATAGGCGTAGTCACCGCCGACATCGAGCTGTCGCCGATAGATGTGCTCGTCGCCATAGGCGATGGCGTGCCAGCGTGCCGCCTCGCGGGCCACCTCGGCGAGGCCGATGCCGCTGATGCGGGTCTGGGTGCCGGCGAAGTAGGCGTCGACGAACTCCTGGTTGAGTCCGATCGCATCGAATATCTGCGCCCCACAATAGGACTGCAGCGTCGAGATGCCCATCTTCGACATCACCTTCAGCAACCCCTTGCCCACTGCCTTGATGTAGCGCCGCTGGGCCTCCTCGAAGGTCAGGGGTTCGGGCAGCCGCGGCAGCAGCGATTGGATAGTGTCGAAGGCCAGATAGGGATTGATCGCCTCGGCGCCATAACCCTCCAGGGTCGCGAAGTGGTGGACCTCGAGCGCGGCGCCGGTCTCGACGACCAGCCCCGAACTGGTGCGCAGTCCCCGGCGGATCAGGTGGTGATGCACCGCCGAGGTCGCGAGCAGCGACGGGATCGGGATGTGATCCAGGTTCGTGTTCCGGTCCGAGAGGATCAGGATATTGTACCCATCGAGAACGGCCCGCTCGGCCTGGTCGCACAGCCGCACAAGGGCGTCGGCCATCCCGGCGGCGCCATCGGTCGCCGGGTAGACGATCTCGAGGGTGTGGGTGCGAAAGGCGCCGCCCGAGCTGTACTCGATGTGGCGAATCCGCTCGAGATCCTGATTGGTCAGGACCGGTTGCATGGTCTCCAGGCGCCAATGCTTGCCGGCCTCGTCGATCCCGAGCAGGTTCGGGCGCGGCCCGATCATGCACACCAACGACATGACGAGCTCCTCGCGGATCGGGTCGATGGCGGGATTGGTGACCTGGGCGAAGTTCTGCTTGAAATAGGACGAGAGGTGCTTGGGCCGGCTCGACAGGACCGACGGCGGGTTGTCCGCGCCCATCGAGCCGACCGCCTCCTGTCCGGTCACAACCATCGGCGTCAGCAGAAACTTCAGATCTTCCTGCGTGTAGCCGAAGGCCTGCTGGGCATCCAATAGCGTCGCGTCGTCCGGCGACATAGGCCCGACACTCGTCGGCAGCTCCTCGAGGCGGATCTGGGTCCGCTTGAGCCACTCGCCGTACGGCTTGGCCTCGGCCAGCTGGGCCTTGACCTCGGCGTCGTCGATGATCCGCCCCTCCTCGAGGTCGATCAACAACATGCGCCCCGGCTGTAGGCGCCACTTCTTGACGATCCGCTCCTCGGGGATGTCGAGGACGCCCATCTCCGACCCCATGATGACGAGGTCGTCATCGGTCACCAGGTAGCGCGCCGGACGTAGACCATTGCGATCGAGGGTCGCACCGATCTGCCGCCCATCGGTGAAGGCGATGGCGGCCGGACCGTCCCAGGGTTCCATCAAGGCCGCGTGATACTCGTAGAAGACCCGGCGCCGCTCATCCATCAAGTGGTTGCCGGACCAGGCCTCGGGGATCAGCAGCATCATCGCATGCGCCAGGGAATAGCCGCCCATGACGAGGAGCTCGAGCGCGTTGTCGAAACAGGCGGAATCCGATTGGCCCTCGGGGATCAACGGCCAAATCGTATCGAGGTCCTCGCCGAGCACATCGGAGCGCATCGTGTGGCGACGCGCGGCCATCCAGTTGACATTGCCCCGCAGGGTATTGATCTCCCCGTTGTGGCAGGTCATCCGGAAGGGCTGGGCCAGATCCCAGGTCGGGAAGGTATTGGTCGAAAAGCGCTGATGAACCAGGGCCAGGGCGCTGGCGAAGCGCTCGTCGGCCAGGTCCAGATAGTATCGACCGACTTGGTTGGCGAGCAGCATCCCCTTGTAGTTGACGGTCCGTGACGAGAGCGAGCAGGCGTAATAATCCTCCTTCGTGAAGCCGGCGTCGCGGATCGCGTTGTCCATGCGCTTACGGATCACGAAGAGCTTGCGCTCGAAGGCGCCCTGATCCGGGCAGCCGTCGCCGCGGCCAATGAACACTTGGCGGATGACCGGCTCGCTGGGCAGCACCGTCTCGCCGAGATCGCTGTTGTCGAGCGGGACATCGCGCCAACCCAATACGGTTTGACCACCCTCGTGGAGATGCCGCTCGATGAACTGCTGGAGCCGGTCACGGGCCTGTGCATCCGGCGCGAGGAAGAACATGCCGACGCCGTAGTGCCCGCTTGGGGGCAGCTCGAAGTCCGTCTTGGCACGGAAGAAGTCATCGGGGATCTGCACCAAAATACCAGCGCCGTCGCCGGCCTTGGGATCCGCGCCGACGGCGCCGCGGTGCGTGAGCCGCTCGAGGATCTCCAGGCCCTGCTCGACGATTCGATGGCTCTTCTGGTTTTTGATATGGCAGACGAAGCCGACGCCACAGGCGTCGTGCTCGAGGGCAGGGTCATAGAGTCCCTGCGCGGATGGTAAGGCACGAAGGCTCATCGCTGACCTCGTAGATGCCGGATAGTGTGGATCGTGCATGCTCTGATGGGCCGCGGCCGCCCGCGGCTGCAGGAAGACGGCAGGCGCGGCCTGCCTGCAGGTGGGTGACATCGCGGGCCGCCGCCTGAAGACAATGCGCTCGGCCAGCCCGGATCCTGGCGTTTCGGTGCAAGGCGGCTGTCGGGCAACGCGCTCGCGCGAACTCGCTATCTTACACCTTGAGCATGACCCGTGCCATGGATGACCGCGGGACCGCGTCGATGCCGGCTTGTCATCGGTCCGGCCGACTCAAGCCTCGGCGCAGCCCGCAAACCAACAGGCCGGTGCGTCGCACCGACTTGGGGCGGGGAGGCCGAACGCCTCCCGCGGGGAGCACCCGATCGGTGCAGATGAAGGGCCGGAGGGGGGATCGTCGGAGCAGCGGTCGAGGGCAGGTTCGAGGAACGCAGACCGGCTCCTACGAGCAGTGCCGCTCAGACGGGCGAGCCCGTCCGAGCGGCGATCTCAGGGGCTAATCGATCAATCGGCCAAAGGATTCGGCCGCTCCTCGTAGGCGTCGTAGGCCGGCGAATCCAAGGTCGAGGCCGGGAGATTGGTCCCGTACCAGGTGAAGTTGTACTGCGAGGTGATGTCACCTTCCGGCACTTCGACGGTGCCGCCGAAGGTGATGCAACGGCAGGTGACATCGCATTGCTGCGGACCACTTTGTGCCCCGGTGTCTTCATCCTCGGTGATTTCCCCACTCCCATCCGGGCAGAGTGCGCTCGGATCAGGGTTCGGTATCGTAACCGGGCAGGAGTAACCGCTGTCGCAGCCGCATGGCGCCACATCCCCGCCAATGGCGTCCGCGTCGTTCACGACGCCGTCGTTGTTGATGTCCTGCGCATAGCCGCGGCAGGGCGCCGCGAACAGGCGCTTGTGATTGACGCGCATATAGTAGGCGGCAGGCTCCTCGGCCCCTTCCGGCAGCTGCGGGTCGAGACCGAAACGGAAGGTCTCCGGATCGGGATTCTCCTCGGTAATCGCGGTGCTGGTGTTGAAGGCCAACAGCGGCTGCGGATCCTCGCCGTTCGCCCAGGCATCGGCACCCGCCTGATCGTAGACCTCGACGATCCAATCGCCGGCGCTACAGGGCTCGTGGGCGCAGAAGGTCAGGCCGATGATTTCCTTCACCTTCGTCTCGTACCGATACCAATCCTCCTCGCCTTGCGCGTACTCAAAACCCTCTCCGCTGGGGACGACCTGATCGAAGGTCAGGTTGATCAGACCGAACATACTGACGCCGTTGGCCAGGCCGTTCGCCGCGGCCGGCACGTCGTTGGGCTCGATCTCCGAATCAAAGAAACCGACCACATAGTTTTCCGTGTCGAGTTCGGTATCCTGGAGAAAGGCCGCGATATTGTAAGGATGGTAGCTGAGGTTGTTATCGGTCGGCTCGACAACCAGGTAGTAAGTGCCGACGAGGCCGAGCGTCACGCGGTAGCTGATGCCCGCGGCCGGGTCGTCGACTACGACGAAGTCGGTGTCGAAGCCCGCAAGCCGGTTGCCACGCGCATCCCGGATCGAAATCTCCCAGCCCGTGAGGTTCCAGCCCTCCGGCTCGGTGGTATTGAGCGGCTCGGGAATGGAGAAGTTGACGGTCAGATTCTGGTTCGGGGCCTCGGTGATCAGGTAGTACCAGTCTTCGTCATTGCTGCCCATGCTTTGGCCCAAAAAGTTCGTTGCTTGGACCAGCTGATCGGCGGAAACGATATTGTCATTGGGCTCGGTCTCACCGAATTCCGCTGGGGCGAGGCAGGAGCCAAGCGAGATATCGCAACTCAACGGATCGTTGAAGCACTGCTCGATACCGGCGTCTTTGCCTTGCCCGAAGCCTTCGTTGATTCCCGCGTCGCGGCCGTCCTCGAAGCCCGACTCATAGCCTGCTTCGCGCTCGATCTCGCAGACCACGCCGGTATTGTCGGTGACAAGCGCTGTCGCGAATGACGACGCCAGAAGCAGCGCTGCGAATGTTAGAGTGGATAAGGCGGGGTGCAGCATCTTCGCGGTCCTTTGGCTAAGCAAAAGAAAGGGCAACGGCCTAAGAGGTCACACGGGGTTCAGCGTCTATCCCACCCGATTCTAGACCGCCACGGCTCAAGGTGAAGGGCGGGGGAGCAAAGCTGTGAGCTGCATCACGTTTGCAAGCGTTCTGGAGACGCCAGCGACCGGGCGTCGGTGAATGCGGCTCGAATCTCGGCGATCGGCACCTCGGTCGTGAGGAACGCATCTCCGATACCGTTGAGCACCACGAAGCGCAGACGACCTTGCACGACCTTTTTGTCGACCGCCATGAGCTCGACGAGCCGGCCGGTCGCGACGGTGTCCGGCGACCGCGTCGGCAGGCCAGCGGCGGCGACCAGCTCGCGGATCCTGGCAACGCTTTCCCAATCGAGCCAGCCGGATCTGGCCGACAGTGATGCAGCCAGCACCATGCCAGCACCGACGGCCTCACCGTGAAGCCAAGTACCATAGCCGACGCCGGTCTCGATCGCGTGCCCGAACGTGTGCCCGAGATTGAGCAGGGCCCGCTGCCCCCCTTCTCGCTCATCAGCGGCGACGACCGCTGCCTTGTTCTCGCACGAGCGAGTGATCGCCTCCACGAGCGCCGCGGGATCCCGTGCACGCAAGGCCGACATCCGCCCCTCGAGCCATTCGAAAAACGGGCGATCACGGATTAGGCCGTACTTGATCACTTCGGCAAGGCCGGCCGAGAGCTCGCGGTCCGGAAGCGTCGCCAGTGTATCCGTGTCGGCGAGGACAGCACGCGGCTGATGAAAGGCGCCGATCATATTTTTGCCGCGCGGGTGATTGACGCCGGTCTTGCCGCCAACCGACGAATCGACCTGCGCGAGCAACGTCGTCGGCACCTGGATGAAGGCCACGCCCCGCTGATAGCAGGCGGCGGCAAAACCGGCCATATCGCCGATCACGCCGCCGCCGAGGGCGACAAGCGTCGCATCACGGGCGAAGCGCCGCGCCAGGAGGGCATCGAAGATCCGGTTGCAAGTCTCGAGCGTCTTGTACTGCTCACCGTCTGGCAGGATGACAGACGCGGTCTGCAGCCCGGCCAGCGATCGCTCGAGGCGCTCCAGGTAGAGCGGGGCAAGGGTTTCGTTCGTGACGATGAGGACCTGCGACCCGGCAAGGTAGGGACACAAACGGGCACCGTCGCCGATCAGGCCGGAACCGATGAAGATCGGATAGGTGCGCGCGCCGAGTGCGACCTCGATCGTGCGTTGGATCACGGTCACTGCGCCCGCTAGACGTCCTCGGCCTCGAGCCGCCGGCAGATCTCCTTGACGACCGAGGCCGTCCCGCGCTTCTCGGTCGACACGATCAGGTCGGCGACCTGGCGGTAAAGGGGATCGCGCTCGAGCATCAGCCCGCGCAATCGCTCGAGGGGGTCCGCCGTTTCGAGCAGCGGTCGGTTACGATCGCGGGCCGTGCGGGCATACTGCTGCTCGGGACTGCAGTGGAGGTAGACGACGACTCCGCGCGCAGCCAGATCCTGGCGGTTCTCGGGCAATAGCACGGCGCCGCCGCCGGTGGCGAGCACGATACGCTCCTCTTGAACCATCTCCTCGAGCACCTGACGCTCGCGGGAGCGGAATCCGTCCTCGCCCTCGAACTCGAAGATCGTCGGTATATCGACGCCGGTGCGACGCTGGATCTCCTGGTCGCTATCCTTGAACGAGTACGACAGCGACTCGGCCAGCTGCCGCCCGATCGTGCTCTTACCCGCCCCCATGGGCCCAACAAGAAAGATATTGTGCACTCGCATCATGCGTACATGATATGCCAAATCCGACGGGTGCGGGCAAGCATGGCGTCCCCACGGGACGCGTCAGTTGCGCATCGCCGCTTGAACCTGCAGATCGGAGTTGACGATCTTGGGCGTGACGAAGACCAAGAGTTCGTTGTTGTTGTCGACCCGCGCCGTGTTCCGGAACAGGTGACCGAGCACCGGCACGCTGCCGAGCCACGGCACCTGCTCGCGCTGGAAGGTCTTCTCGCGCTCGAAAACGCCGCCCAGGACCAGGGTCTCGCCATTGTTGACCAGCACCTTGGTTTCGATCGAGCGGGTATCCACTGGGGGCACGCCGTTGACCAAGTTCGTGTAGTCCGCATTGTCCTTGTTGACCTTGAGGTCCATGATGATGCGGTCGTCCGGGGTGATATGAGGCGTCACGTCGAGCTGCAGCACTGCGTCCTTGAACGAGGTCGACGTGGCGCCGCTTTGGCCGGCGCTCTCCTGATAGGGGATCTCCTGACCGACCTTGATCGTCGCCTGATGCTGATCCGATGTCAGGACGCGCGGGCTCGAGATGATCTCGCCGCGCCCTTCGCGCTGCATGGCCGAGAGCTCCAGCTGCAACAGGTAGGACCCAACCTTTCCGATCAAAAAGTTGACCGCTCCGGATGGATCGTTGACAGGGAGGTTCACCATCAGGGCTTCCTGCCCGGAGCCCGCCGGCAAATCGATCGCACTATTGTAGGGCGCTCCCGTCAGCGCATCACGCATAAAGGGCCCCTTGTCTACAAATGCCGTGCTGCTCAGATAGCCGGGCAAGCCGCCGCCGACCAGAAGCTCCTGATTACCCTGGCTGCCGGTCGAGCCGGTGAAGCCGAAGCGGACACCCAGGTCGCGCGCGAAGTCATCGTTCGCGATCACGACGCGCGACTCGATCAGGACCTGGCGCACCGGGACATCGAGGCGCTGGAGAAGACCGCGAATCTCCTCGAGATTCCTCCCCGTGTCGCGCACGATCAGCGTGTTGGTGCGGGGATCGACGGAGACGTTCCCGCGCTCGGAGAGCAGCTGATTCTCGGCGGACTTGAGCAGACCGGCGAAGTCGGTCGCCTTCGCGTAATTGACCTGTAGGAACTCGGACCGCAATGGCGCCAGCTCCTCGATCGTCTGCTGGGACTTCAGCTCGAGCTCCTCCTGGGCCGCAATCTCTGGCGTGGGCGCGACCATGATGACGTTGCCGACCTTGCGCTTCGAGAGGCCCTTGGTCTTGAGGATGATGTCCAAGGCCTGGTCCCAGGGCACGTTCTTCAGGCGCAGGGTGATATTGCCCTGGATCGAATCGCTCGCGACCATGTTGATGTCGGTGAAATCGGCGAGCAATTGTAGGACGGAGCGAACCTCGATGTCCTGGAAATTGAGCGTCAATCGGTCGCCAGAGTAGACGATCTGGCGACGCTGGAGCTGCTCCTGCTCTGCCGGCGTCAGCTCGCGGAGCTCGACGGTGAAGACGTCTTCGCTCTGATAGGCGAGATAGTCGTATTCGCCGCTCGTCGTGATCGCGATCTCGACATTCCCCCCTTTCGGGCGCGACTCGACCGCGACGACCGGCGTGGCGAAGTCGGTGACATCGAGCCGTCGGATCAACCGCTGAGGCAAAGACGTATCGACGAGCTCGGCGATCACACGCTCGCCCTCCTCGCGCACCGCGATACGGGTATCCGCCGACGGCAGCTTGACGAGCACGCGCCCCTCGCCGGTGGCGCCACGGCGAAACTCGATGTCGCGGATGGCCGCGTCCGTCGCCGCCGCCCGCGCGCCACCGGTATCCGGAACGCGCGAGGACGACGCTGCGCGGGCCCGGCGCTCGGCCGCGGAGGGCGGCTCATCACTGTTGAGTGCAATGGTGACGCGACGCCCCCGGGTGGTGACCTGATACGGCATGGTCTCATCGAGGTTGACGACGACGCGAGTCCGTTCGCCGGCCTCGACCGCGGCGAGGCTATGCACGGCACCCATCCGGATGGGCAAGGTCTTGGCCTCGAGTCCGTTCGCGACACCCGGGAAGTCCAGTGCGATGCGCGGCGGCGACTGGGTCGCAAAGGTCTCGGGCGGACTGGTCGCCTCCGATAGCGTCAGATCGATCTGGACCCTGTTACCGGGCAAGGCGGCAAAATCGACCTCCTCCAGGACTGGAGCGGCCGCAGCCACGCCCGTTGCAAGCGCCGCGAGCACTAGCAGCAGGCCAGGATGCGCTCGCCTCATTCGCAAGCGCTGGAGGATAGGAAACAAAATCCGCCTGTTCATGGTCACATCACCTCCGGCTGGAGCTCTCCAAGGCGATCGAGGACTGACGCTCCCGCCAGTCACCGGCGCCATCCGGGACAATCTCGGTCAGCTGGACCTCGTCCTCGGAGATGAGCGTAATTTGGCCATTGTTCTTGCCCAAGTAATTGCCGACCCCGACCCGGTGCAACCTGCCATCCTTGGTCCTGAGCAGGGCCCACATCGCGTCTTCTTGGCGCAGGGTACCGACCATGCGCAGCGCGTCGAGTGGATACTGCTCGAGCTCCTCTTTGCGCCGCGAGGGGTCGGGCGCCAAGCCGCTCGGTTGGCGGCGCACGGCCACCTCTTCGCTCTCGCGGTCCATCACGAAGGGGTCGCGCCGATCCTGCGGCTCGTAGAGAAAGGTCGTCGGTGGTCGAAAAGCGGGGAGCGGCTCGATCGCACCCGCCGGGCGTGCCTTGATCCGGTCGCGGTAGGCCTCGAGCTCCGGGAGCTTGGCGCTGCCACAAGCGGCGAGCGTCACGCTGCAGATCAGCCCCATCAGGGCGAGAGTCAGAACGCGCCGCCGGCGCCCCGGCGCCTCGCCTGCCCGAGGGGTGGGAGATTGAGTGTGGCATGGCGCCGCCATGCTAGCGCCCCTCGCGCGCCGCGACGGCAGCAGTCTGTGGCGCCCCAGCCATGGGCTCGTCCTCCAGGTAGCGATAAGTCTTGAGCGTCGCATCCAGCATAAGCTGCCCGTCGTCACCAGTCGCCTCGCGCCGGCCGCGACCCGACCGCGCCGGCTGGATCCTGACGTCGTGAATCGTGACGATACGCGGCAGGGCGGCAAGGCCACTGATGAAACGACCGAAGTCGTGGTAGCGGCCGGTCACCTGGATCTTGATCGGCAACTCGGCGTAGAAATCGCGCACTCGCTCCGGCTCCGGCTGGAACAGCTCGAACTCCAGCCCCGCCGCCAGTCCCGTTTGGGACACATCCACCAGCAAGGCAGCGACTTGGGTCTTGTCCGGAAGCTGCCTCAGCATGGCCCCGAAGGACTCCTCCATCTCTGCCAGCTGGAGGCGATAGGCGTCCAGGTTGGCCGCCTTCCTCTGCTTTTGCTCGAAGGCGTCGCGCAGCTCCTGCTCGCGCCCCTCCTCGCGGTCGAGACGGGCGAGCTGGCCCTGGGTCACAAAGTAGTACCAACCGAACCCGACGGCAATGACGATCAACGCGATGGCAATTGCCTTCACGGCGATTGGCCACTCGCCAAAATTGTTCAGATCCAGTTCGCGAAGGTCTAAGTTGAGGTCCATAGCGCGTCTCGCGGTGTGCCCAGAGCTTGTCTTTGAGGCGGCTGGCGTCGTGCCGGGCGGCGCGCGGATCAGGCCGCTTCGTCGTGGGGCCCATGCTGATCGAAGCGCAACCGGAATCGGCTGAGTCCATCACCGGTCTTCTCCTTATTTTCGATGAGAAGAAGGATCGGATTGTCGACCCAGGTCGAATTCTCGATGTTGCGCATAAAGGCCGACACACGCGCATTGGATTGTGCCCGTCCCTCCACAACGACCGAGCGAGCCTGCTGAGCAACGCTCGTCAAAAAAACGCCGTCGGGAATCGTATCGACGAGCTCGTCGAACAGGTGCACGACTTCG
>Ga0207419_1001003_pt1 | contig 22868 bp, 24 predicted proteins | sample ElkSloMetagenome_4_FD_184723 | JGI IMG/M metagenome (GOLD analysis project Ga0207419, IMG submission 184723) | Hot spring microbial communities from Elkhorn Slough, Monterey Bay, USA - MD2A (version 2) | ecosystem: Environmental > Aquatic > Marine > Intertidal zone > Estuary: Microbial mat ... | reverse complement strand
GAAAAGGACTGCATTGATGGCAGCAGCTTCGCGCTGAGTCAGGGCGATGATTTCGCTGGACTGAGCATCCGGCATGTCGTCAGCCGGAACGAGTTGGCCGGTTGTCCAGGAAATTCCTGCGTGACTGGCCAAAACGTCGTTGAGAATGTGGTCCTGGACGGTCCAGCGGCTGAAGCGGATCGACGCATGCGCAACCGTCTCATCGCTGTGGACCTGACCCTCGGCCAGGCGGGGCAAGTTTGCTTGCACCACAATCAGGGTGTCACCGGGCCGAAGTGCGATTTTGGGCGCTTTGTCCGGCACCGGCAGCGACAACCCGAACTTCCGGTGGATGAGGTCAATAGTTGTGATGTGCGATGGGTTGAGGGCACGCTGCGCACCGGCATCCAACGCCGCCTGCACATCTGCAGGGGTGATCGTCTCGCGGCGACATTCGCCGTCGGTGAACATCATGTCCGAGATGGCAAGCGAAAGAAAGGTAGTCATGATGCTACTCCTTCGCGGCAGGGCCGCGGTACTGCGCCATCGGGCGCGAATTGGGGCCGGGTGCGCTGGGCAACCCGGCCGTCGTTGTGCCGGCGGTTCGTTCAGCGTGACATGAATTTCGGTTCAGCATGTCGTCTGAGCGAAACGGACGCATTGGACGCAGGATACAGGCGGATAGCCGCCCGGGTATCGGGAGAACCGGATGCGATGGGGCGGGATCAAGCGGCAGTGGGACGGTGGGGGTGCCTGGGGGACCATCCGACCGGATCATCGCGTAACGGGTTGTGCAACCACGGGCACGATCGTGGAACCCTGGTCAAACCAGAACGATGGACCCTGGATTTCGTGGTACCATGTCCACGAGATGGAGCGTCTCTCAGGTCTATCTGTTCGATGGTGCGACCGGGTGCGTCGATATGCGGGCTGATGGCGCACCCGGTACGCTCGGCCGGCAGGAATGCATGGTCCGCGCAGCATCCCGGCAGGACGGCTAATCCTCCCATTTTTCGGGAACGAATGCGACACATCTAGGATCTAGATCCTAGATGTGTCCTATTCGTTCCCGAAAAAAGCGAATATATCAGGAATATATCAGGAATATATCAGAATAGGGAGGAGCGGAGCGACAAACAGCAGCAAGGAACCGGGTACCAGGACGGACGACACACAAAGCACACCACCGGGATGTGGGGATTGCCGACATGCCGGTGGTGTGCCTGCGTTCTCTTCGGGCGGGCGATAGGGAAGAATACTGGGACTACGCATCACGCACGTCCGTTCCGGCGGACATCGCTGCCTGTTCTGCGCGGCCCTGACTGGCAGGGTGCGGCGCGGTGGGGGAACGACGCTCGTCGCTCAGCGCGTTCCTCATCGCTTCTTTCTCGTCAAGCCAGCGTTCATTTCGTTCCATCGCCTGGAGGAGCGCCGCTTCCCAAGCATCCGAATGGAACGAGCCATCGAGAAACCCCGACTCCGCTGTCAGGGCTTCTATGTCGTAGAAGCGTGTTACCGGATCGTCAAAACGCTTCAGGATTTCTTCAATTTCCTCGTGCATGTTCGTTCCTCTACGACACGTAAGGTTCCACATAACTCCGTGTGCGGCAGGGCCGCGGTACTGCGCCATCGGGCGCGAATTGGGGCCGGGTGCGCTGGGCAGCCCGGCCGTCGTTGTGCCAGCGGTTCGTTCAGCGTGACATGAATTTCGGTTCAGCATGTCGTCTGAGCGAACCGGACGCATTGGACGCAGGATACAGCGAGATAGCCGCCCGGGTATCGGGAGAACCGGATGCGATGGGGCGGGATCAAGCGGCGGTGGTCAGGTGCGTCCGGATGATCTGCGCGGTGACAGGGGCCAGCAGCATGCCGTTGCCACCATGACCGGAGGCAACCCAGAGATGCGGATACCCGGGAACGGGACCAATGGTGGGGGCTTTGGGACGGCGCGGACGATAGCCCTCCCAGATACGGGTGACGGTGACATGGGTACCCAGGAGGGTCTGGACCATATGGACCAACGCGCCGGTTGCCCAACGGGATGTATCCGGGCCAACGTGTGGCGCACGAATGCCGTTGACCCAGATCTGGCCGTCATCCTGGGGGACAATGCCACATGTGTTGACGAGGATACTGGATGGCCGGGAAGTGGGAGCATCGGGGGTTACCGCGATGACCGGTCCATATTCGGGTGAGATATCGGAGGTATACCCCAGGCGGGCCAGGAGTGGGGGGGTTCCCACGCCGGCAGCACTGCGCAGATCGCGGCATGGGAGCGACCGGCCATCAGTGGGAGCGACAGCCCAGCCGGTGGATTGCTGGACGAGATGATCACCGTCTGCGTGGATCCAGGAGCCATGGAGACGGTGAAACCAGGTAGCAAGCGCATGAAGCAGGGTTTGTGGGCGAAGATGACCAATCTCAGGCTGTACGACACCGCCCTGAATAGCAAGGCGGGAGAGCATGTCCGGGTGGAGCGCGATGGGAAACCAGGCACACGCGCAGGTTACCGTGGCGGGATGGGAAGAGCAGACCTGGGACGGGCAGCCTGCCCGGCAGGTGGTGGTGCTCCGGCACGCGCTGACCGGGCAGCAGCAGGGGATGGTCTGGCAGGCGGCGCGGCTTGCAGCCACGTCTCCAATTCCTCGGTATGTTCTACAGTGTCAGCGTCTCACGGGTCTAGCTCTAAATAGACATAGGCACCCGTTGCCCGCAGCCGCGCTTTATCATCGGGGGAAAGCGGATTATGTTTCAGCATAAGCCACTGCAAACGCGGCAAACTGAACACCACCTCAATAGACGAGAGGCGATTTTTTTTGGCGCTAAACCATTCAAGTTGTTGCAATTGCGCAAAGTCATCAGGCAACCGCTCCAACGCGTTATACGATACAGACAGATGGCGCAGCCGCTGCAATTGCCCAATGCCACGTAAATCATTCAACCCACAACTGTCAAGTGACAGATACTCCAGATCGTGCAGGTCGAGCAATTCTGCTGGCAGCGCATGCATCGGCACCGATGCCAGCGATAACCTGTGCCGACTGTGCCACCACGCTTGTTCATGGTAGGCTCGAATATAATAGAGCGCCTGCTGCCGATGCCTCGCCGCTAGCAGAGCCTGCTCACGTGCTTCGAGTTGTTTCATCAGCACCCTGGCGCGCTGCAGCTCAGCCTCATCCGGCGTTGGTGGATCATAGATACCATACTCCGCACCTGGCGGGAAATAGTCATCCCACTGGTTCAGGTGAAACAACAGCCCATAGAGCACCGCCCGCGCCAGAAAAACTCCCCGCCGCACCCGCTTCCGCGCTGGCCAGTAGACAAACGCCGGATCATTGATCTCCTCCAGTAGTTGCTCGAGTTCGGCCAGCGCATGCGTGCTCTCAAGTATCATCTTCGGCATAGGCTCATTGCTCTTATGTCTGAATCAAACAGCCTGTGGGATTTTGCAGAGACTGAAACGTCAGCGTTCAGCCATCAGCGTTCAACCATGTCCGCACCACACGCGTCCAGGTCGGGCAAGACGCGCACCTGCAGCATACGGACTTCCCCGCTGTCGTGGGCTTTCCTCGTGTCAGTAACCATTATATCATGACCCCATTGGGGCGACATTCTGCCAACCGTGACGGCTTCAGCCGACCACACCGCCCGCCTCTGGCATGTCACCGGACAACCACGACCTATCCTGCGTGGCCATGGAGGGATGGTTCGGAGTGTTGCATTTAGTCCCGACGGCCAGTGGATAGTGACAGCATCCGTCGATAGGACGGCACGCGTGTGGGATACCAACGGCACGCCGCGCGCGGTACTTGCTGGTCACACGGAACCCCTCGCTACAGCCTGCTTCAGGCCCGATGGAGCGACTATCGTCACGGCCTCCGAAGATGGGACGGCACGCATCTGGAATTGATCGGGGACGGAGGTCGCGGTGCTTCCAGGACATACGGCACCCGTATGGAGTGCCACAGTCAGTCCGAATGGACAACGGGTGATTACGGTTTCTGAAGATGGAACAGCCCGGCTGTGGCAGCACACGGGTGATCTTGTAACGACCCTCAGTGGTCATACGGATTGGGTGTCAAGCGCCGCGTTCAGTCCCGATGGACAATAGATAGTCACCACCTCCGCGGATCGCACGGCTCGCCTCTGGACAATCGATGGTCAGCATAGAGCCATCCTCACAGGCCATACGGGTCCGGTTCGGAGTGCGCAGTTTAGTCCCGATGGGCAACGGGTGATCACTGCTTCGGATGATTGTACCGTGCGACAATATCTTGTGCATACGACCGCACGCCTGTCCATTGCTGCCCAGCGGGTTGGACGAAATATGACGGTAGAAGAAATCCATCGCTTTCAGGTGCCGACACCGCTGGTCTTTGACGTAGCCCGGTATGCCGGCCCATGAATGCCCGTTGCGCCGGAATGAACGCTCCGGATCGCCGGCGGCATGGGGGAGCCAGGCACACTGCTGCGTGGCCCGGGGCATGGCCTGCTCCGGTGGCGCCGGCGGTGCCGCAGCGTTGCTCCGTGTGTCCTGCTCCCTTCCCGGTTGTCCCCCCCCGTAGTGTGACCGGCGGTCGGCCCGGTCCACATGGACAGGGCCGACCGCCGGTCCACTAGCCGGTGTCTACCCGGGTAGACACTGGTGCGCGGTGCTGTCGGCGGTCTGTTCTCGCGATCTTGGTGCCATGGATCGGTTCCCTGGTGCGGGGGCTCCCGCACGTTCTGTGCGCCGGTGCCAACGGCAGTCCTGCCCGCGCTGCCCAGCGCCCGCTGCGCCGACGCGAACGGGAAATCACGACCGGTGTCCCGCATCATGCGGGAGTTTAGGGGCGGACAGCACAGATGTTTTTTACTGATACATCGGTACATCAGGCGACCTTCCGAAGCCGCTCACGCGGGCCAATGCGCTCCGTCGTAGAGACTGGTGCAGCGTGCGGACGTGCCACCTGCCAGCACGCGGGCGCCCCGTTGGGAGCATCGAAGTGCGTCAGCGTCCCCACGATGGGGCGCTCGTCTGGTTGCCACCGTCGTTGCCCGAGCCGATCGCGCCCCAGCCGAACCAGGCTGTCGCGGGCGTGCCACGGCCGGCGGCGACCCGTCTGGGGCGCCTGTACCAACCAGTCCTGGGCAGCCTCGTCGCCGAGACACAGCGTGAGCAGAGTCACCATCGCCAGCACCCGCACCAGGACGGCCTGATGCTGCGGATTGCGCACCTGACTGGCCTCCCACTGCCAACCACTGCGCTTCCAATCACGGAACAACGCGTCAATTGCGCCCCGGCGGCGATACTGGCGGACCAGATCCCACGCCGGTGGGCGACGACTGACCAGCAACACTGGTTCGCGGCACGTCGCCCGCCAGGACGCGCTGGCCGTGATCGACCGCCAGCCCTGCTTCTTGCAGGCCTGGCCCGTGTCCAGCCAGCGCTGCCCAGCCGTCGCCAGCACATGGCGCAACACCACCGTGGTACCATCGGCCTGACGCAATCGAGTCTGCCCATGCACCCGCACCAGCTAGTCCCAACCCTGGGCAACGACCAGGTCGGTGAAGGCCGGACAGCCACAGGCCCGGTCCGCCAGGACCGTCACCGTCACGCCGTCCGGGAGGATCGCGGCGACCTGAGTCAGCCGGGTCTGGCAGCCGTCCAGGACGACTCGGCGTGCGGATGCTGGTGCTGTATGTGGCGAAGAGAACGAGTACCCAGAAATGGATGGCGCCGATCCACGACTGGCGACGCATTCAGTTGGCGATCCGGTTTACGGGACGCGTGCCGGTGTAGAAAAGAGGGCGACATCATGTCCACCACCTACTTGACAGACGCGTACGCCCTGCCATCCCTGTGCGTCGCTGGAGCGCAGCACCTGAAAGTCGGGCAGCGGGTCACCATAGGGTGGCTCAACGAGCAGGTGTGCTGTATCCTCAGCCATCGCATGTCCTCCCATCATTCAGCAAGCATGCCGCTCAACGCGGCGCATTGACCACCACCACCGGGCAGGGCGCATGCTGCAACAGATACTCCACCCGCCGCCCCAGGTAGAGCCGCGCCGTCCCGGCGCGCACGCTGGTGCCCAGGATTATCAGGTCGATCGCGGACGCGCGCGCCAGTTCCCGAATAGCCGTCTCAGGATCGGGCGCGTGCCGCACATCGGTGCCCACATGCACGCCCATGGCTGTTCCCATCGCTGCCAGATCGTCCACCATCTGCTGCGCAATCTGCTGCTGGCGCTGCATCTGGTGGGCCATATCCAGCGCATAGCCGCGCCTGTCTGGCACCAGTCCATGCATAATCACGACACACGGCAGCCCATCTGCCGCCAGCGTATAGGCCAGGTGCGCCGCTCGCCGCGCCGCAAGCGAGCCGTTGGTCGGCACCAGAATGCGTCGGGGGGCCCAGTCCGGTGTCGGGAGGTGCCCCTGCACCACGATGGTAGGGCAGGGCGCACAGCGCACCAGGTAATCAATCAAGGGCGAAAAGATCGCCTCTGGCGCGTTCTCGCGCTCGGACGCACCTATCACCAGCAGATCATAGGACCGGGCTGCCTCGTCCAGAATGGCCTGTTCCGGCTGGCTGTGCGTGACCACCTTGTGGCTCACCTGCTGCCGCCCAAACAGCGTGGCCACCTGCCCCTGAAATGTTTGTGCCGCCCCCCGCGCCGTTGTCGGCACGACACTCAGCAGTGTTACTGCCAGGGTGCGCGTGCCCGCCAGCCGTTTCAGCAGCAGCGCCTCCATTCCCTTGGCATCCGCGGCAGTGGTCGTCTCGGGTACACGGATAGGCACCAGCACGCGGTGAGACGTGGCGAAGGGATTGTCTTGCACCAGGGCTTCGCGCTGCAAGCGGGCCTGCTCGGCATCATCGGGCGCGGCGGTGCCCAGCGACCAGCGCAGCGTGATGGGGGCCAGCACCGAGGTGACAATCGCCGTCACCACCAGGATGGAGAAGAGCGGCGGTGTGAGCAGGTTCAGCGCCAGCCCGACATTTGCCATCACAATCAGCGTGGCCCCACGTGCATTCAAGGCCAGACTGCTGCTCAATGCCGTGCGGTGCGGCAGCCGTGCCAGCCAGCGGGCCCCCAGGTAGACGCCGCTCGTCTTGGCAACACAGGCCGCACCAATCAGCAGCAGCGTCAGCCCCACCAGGCGCGGCTCCAGCAGGATCCAGATGTTGACCTTAAGACCCGCCACGGCAAAGAAGATCGGCGCAAAAATGCTCAGCGTCAGGCTGTGTAACTGGCGCAACACGCGGGTCGAGAAGGCCGGGAACTGCCCCAGCACGATGCCCAGCACAAATGCGCCCAGCACCGCCTCCAGGCGCAATGCCTGGGCCAGCGTGGCCCACAGCAGCGCCAACACGATTACTGCCGACAGCAGCGCGTCAGGGTGGCGCGCGTGGGCCTGGATGAGCGCCAGCACACGCCGCACCAGCCAGCGTCCCACTGTGAAGCTGAACCCCAGAAAGAGCAGCACGGTGCCCAGCGCCCCGGCGACCGTACCGACCGTGAATGCCGCACCACTGGCCAGTCCGGCCACTATCGAGAGCATGATCCAGGTGACGGTATCGTCGAGCATCGAGACGGCCAGGATGAACTGTCCCAGGTTGCGCCGCATCAGGTTCAGGTCGAGCAGCACTTTGGCGACCACCGCAATCGCGGAGATACTGATAGCAGTAGCGAGGAACAGCGCGAAAACCAGGCGCTGCTGCGGATGTACCAGCAGATTGTCGGGGATGATGAACAACCCGAGAGTCAGGCCCACCCCGAACGGCAGCAGGACATCACCCACGCCTGTCGCCAGGGTGGCGCGCAACTGGTGGCGGATCAGCGCCAGGTCAATCTCCATACCAATAACGAGCAGCAGCAGCAGCGCCCCGATGAGCGCCACCACATCCAGCAGCGCAATCTGGAGCGCTGTCTGGGGCACGAGCCAGGTCGCCACCCCGGGCACCAGTCCACTGAGCAGCGAGGGACCAAGCAGCAACCCGGCCAGGATTTCCCCCACGACCGACGGCTGCCCAAAGCGCTGCGCCAGCCCGCCCAGCAGACGCGCCGTGCCCAGCAGCAGCGTCAGGTGCAGCAGCAAAAGCAAGATATCGTGGTGGGTGGTGGCAGTCATCACCGGTTCCATAAAAGGGGGTACCATCCTTTCCTGAACAGGGGGCTATCGTGTAATCCAGGTGGTGAACAGCAGGGTGATCCCGAAGACAATTCCGGTGACGATCGCGCCGGTGATCAGCAGCACCAGAATCACGGCAACATGTTCGGGCAGATCGCCCAGCGGCACCTCCACTCCTGGCACTGCATCTGCCTGGTCGGGGGGCGGAGTGTGCAGTCTTGTTGCCGGGTGAAGGCGGAACGCTGACAGGATGTCGCCCCTGCTCGGTGTTTTGTGACATCCTCTGCAATGGTACTATACTATAGCAATCCTAACGTGGTCGTGAACTGCTTCTTCCGAATTCGCTCCCAACCGCCTGAAGGCGGCACTACGACGAATGTAGGGTTGTTATATCCCATCGGGAACGTATATGGATCAGGCACCAACGTATATGGATTGTGTCGGGATGACAGGCTGGAACATAGCAGCAATCTGCCGATCAGTCCCTGGTGCTGACGCGCATGGCAATCGCGTTTTTGCCCTGCCGCTTGACTCCATACATCAGGTCGTCAGTCTGACGCACCAGAGCATCCACATCGTCGGGTGGCGGCAAAAAGGGTGCTACACCCAGGTGAAACGTCACAGACCAGCGATGCTGCTGCATCGCTGCCAGCAACCCTTCACGCAGGCGGACACTGGAAGCCTGGGCAGCACTGACCTCCATCGCAGGCAGCAGCACCGCAACCTGATCACCCCCGATCCGGGCGGCGGTGTCGCTGGCGTGGATCTGCTGCTGGAGCGTCATACCGACTACCCGTAACACCTTATCGCCGACCTGGTGCCCCGGGTGGCGGCGATCTATGCCGCTCTGGTGACGGGCATCGGCTATGGACTCGTCTACCGCTCTGGGGCCAATCCGGGTGGCACGGCTATTCTGAGCCGCATCATCCAGCAGAAAACCGGCATACCGTTGGGACAACTCTACCTCTATACGGATGACGCGATTGTGCTGCTGGCCGGGGCGTTGTTTGGCTGGGAAACGGCGCTGTTGGCACTGCTGGTGTTCTGCCTGAGTGGGATAGCTGCCGATTGTGTGCTGGAAGGGCCAGGTACAGTGCGCGCCGTTACCATTATCACCAATCAGCCGGAGATATTGAGTCAGGCGCTGATGCAGAAGCTGGGGCGCGGCGTGAGCTGCTGGACGGTGACAGGAGCCTGCACCGGGCAAGAGCACACGCTACTCTTTTGCACGGTCTATCGCCCGCAGGTAAGCGAACTCAAGCAGATCGTTGCTACGATGGACCCGAACGCCGTTGTGGTCATTGGACACGCACACCAGGCATTCGGCACGCAGTTTTCAGCGCTCAAGGTGTAATGCATCATGGATAGTCTGCTGCCCCGGGCGGGTGCTCGATGAAGCGATAGCCGACCCCCAGTTCGGTGATGATGTAGTGTGGGTGCGTTGGGGTTGGCTCTATCTTCTGGCGCAGTTGAGCAATAAAGCCACGCAGCAGTTTCGTGTCCTGCTGCGCGCCTGGCCCCCACACCTCGCGGAGCAGCATGCTGTGGGTCAGCACGCGCCCCATATTGCTTGCCAGGACGCGCAGCAGCGTGTATTCCGTGGGGGTCAGGCGGAGAAGTTGCCCGTTCCGGCGCACCGTACGGCGCGCCAGGTCAATCACGAGATTGCCCGTGCAGATGATGGCTGCGGGTGCCATCCCGCGTGCGGCGTGGCGTTGCGCCACCCGCAACCGCGCCAGCAGTTCGCCCGTACTGAACGGCTTGGTAAGGTAGTCGTCGGCCCCCAGGTCGAGGGCGTCGATCTTCTGCTGCTCGTCACTGCGCACCGAGAGCACGATCACGGGCACCTGCGACCACTCACGCAGCCGTTGCAGCACCGTGAGGCCATCAAGGTCGGGCAGGCCCAGATCGAGAATCACCATGTCGGCAGGCTGGTCGGCCAGTGCCAGCAGGCCCGCCTCACCCGTGGCAACGCTCCGCACACGGTAGCCGCGCGCTTCCAGGCTGGTCTGGAGCAGCCGCCGGATGGCGCGCTCATCGTCAATCACCAGCACGGCGGGAGTGTTCTCGCTCATGCGCCTCCTCTATCGCCCGTATCCGGGGCCGGGTAAAGCAGAAGCTGGCTCCGCCGCCGGGGGTGTCCTCGACCCAGATGTGCCCACCCTGCGCGGGAATAAAGCCCTGGCAAATTGCCAACCCGACCCCGCTGCCGGGAGTGTCGGTAACGGCAGCCAGGCGCGGGAATGGCTCGAAGATACTGGCGCTCGGTTGCCGGAATGCCGGGACCATAGTCGGCCACCGTGACCGTGACCGTATCTACCGTGAGCCAGGCGCAAATGGTCAGCGGCGTGGCGGGGGGGACATAGGTCACACCATTGTGCAGCAGGTTGACACGCACCTGGCCGGTCAGCACAAAGTCGAGCGGGATGAGCGACCGATCGGGCGGCAAGTCGAGCGTCACAGGATGGCGGGTCAGCAGGGCGTGCTGGGTATCGAGTGTGTGCAGAATACCCCCCTCCAGTGCGTACCAGTCGGTGCGCGGCTGCACCGCTCCAGCATGGATACGCGAGCGGTCGAGCAGGTTGGTGACGAGATAATCTAGTCGCCGGGTCTGCTTTTGAATGGTGCCAAGGAGCTGCTGGCGGTGCTGCGGCGACCATTCAATATCGGTGGCGGTCAATTCATCCACTGCGCCCTGAATGGCGGTCAGTGGGATGCGCAAGTCATGGGACATGGAGGAAAGAATGACCGCCTTGAGCTGGTCTGACTCGACCAGAGCGTGGGCTGTGGCTACTTCGCGTGCCAGATGTTCCGCGTGGGCCACCTGCCGTCGGGCACGGGCGGCCAGTTCGCCCGCCAGCAGCGCTACCGTCAGGAAGACCACCAGTCGGATAGCCTGCTCCGGGTCGGCCATCGAGAAGGTGTAGCGCGGTTCCAACACAAAGTAGCTGGCATAGAGAAAGCTGAGCAGTGCCGCCAGAAACGCCGGGCCGGTGCCGACCAGCACGGCCACCAGCAGTACGCCCAGCAGGTAGATAAGCTGAATGGTGGCGACGTGGCCTATGACGGTCAGCCGCAACAGCAACCCAACGCTGCTGGTCAGCACGACCAGCAGCATTGCCAGCCCATAGCGCAGCAGCACGGTCCGCATCCGGCCATGAGGGCCGGGATGTCGCCACGGAGTGCGCAGCACAGGTTGCGTAAACCATTTCAGGCGCATCATAGGGTGATTATAGCAGATTCTGAGGTGCTGCTGTGACTATCCTAATATCCCAGCAGGAGGCCTGGAACCACCATGCGGGTCACCAGCCACACGATGGTACGGAATATCCCAATATTGGGATATTCCGATCAGCGACAGGGAGAAGGAAGACCGGGGAGGCAGGGCAAAGGGTGTTCCAGGGCGTGGGAAGAGGCGGGAACGGTGATCGGGGCAGGTGCCAACGAGGGGGGAAGGGTGTTCCAGGGCATGGGAATGGTCGGGAACAGGGATCGGGGTAGGTGCCAGCGGAGGGGGCGTGTGATGGTGGTGGAAGATGGTCGCACCTCTGGGGGTCCATATTCCGAACTTTTCGGAATATGGAGGAGCGGGGTTCTGACCGGGTGAGCGGGGTGGTCCTGGGGGTGGGACCGGACACAACGATGCCAACAACGAAGGTTGGTTGTTGGCATCGTTGTTGGTTTGGGCCATTGGGATGCGGGTGAGGGGGTGCGGGATATGGAGGAAAAAACCCCGAATCGATACGTCTGGCGGGGAGATTCGCGGGACGGTGGGCTGATCTGCAGGGTGAGCGGGGGGGCAGCGCCGGCGCAGCGCCGTACCTGGGTACGCACCGTGGCACGTGCGGAGGATCGTAGCCGGTGCTCCTGATGCAAGCGCGCCGCGCCTGGTCAGCCATGCCGGGGATGGGTCCGAGCAGGCCGAAGCAAAGCAGCGTTTATAGCGATGGGGGTGCATGACGACCATGGGGGGTGGGGAAGCAGGAAGCAGGATGGGCACCAGCACCCCTCTGCCCATTCAGCGTGGGGCTGAGGTGCGGAGGGGTTGGCGAACAATCAGTGGATCATCAGGCTGCAGGAAATGCCGGCAAGCTATTCGTGAACGTCGTTGACCATGTGATCCTGGACGGTCCAGCGGCTGAAGCGGATCGACGCATGCGCGACCGTCTCATCGCTGTGGACCTGACCCTCGGCCAGGCGGGGCAAATTTGCTTGCACCACAATCAGGGTGTCACCAGGACGAAGGACGATTTTGGGCGCTTTATCCGGCACCGGCAGCGACAACCCGAACTTCCGGTGGATGAGGTCAATAGTTGTGATGTGCGATGGGTTGAGCGCACGCTGCGCACCGGCATCCAACGCCGCCGGCACATCTGCAGGGGTGATCGTCTCGCGGCGACATTCGCCGTCGATGAACATGGTGTCCGAGATCGCCAGTGAAAGAAAGGTGGTCATGATGCTACTCCTTCGCGGCAGCGCCGCGGTACTGCGCCATCGGGCGGGAATTGGGGCCGGGTGCGCTGGGCAGCCCGGCCGTCGTTGTGCCAGCGGTTCGTTCAGCGTGACATAGATTTCGGTTCAGCATGTCGTCTGAGCGAACCGGACGCAGTGGTCGCAGGATACAGCGAGATAGCCGCCCGGGTATCGGGAGAACCGGATGCGATGGGGCGGGATCAAGCGGCGGTGGGACGGTGGGAGTGCCTGGGGGACCATCCGGCCATCTCCTCGCGTACGTTTTGTGCAACCACGGGCACGATCGTGGAACCCTGGTCAAACCAGGTCCACGAGATGGAGCCTCTCTCAGGTCTATCTGTTCGATGGTGTGACCGGGTGCGTCGATATGCGGGCTGATGGCGCACCCGGTACGGTCGGCCGGCAGGAATGCATGGTCCGCGCAGCATCCCGGCAGGACGGCTAATCCTCCCATTTGGCGGGAACGAATGCGACACATCTAGGCTCTAGAGACTATATCTGTCCTATTCGTTCCCGAAAAAAGCGAATATATCAGGAATATATCAGGAATGTATCAGGAATGTATCAGAATAGGGAGGAGCGGAGCGACAAACAGCAGCAAGGAACCGGGTACCGGGACGGACGAAGTGATTCCGGCGGCGTATCGTAGCGGCAGAATCCATGCAGACAACGACCACCAGGGGAGTTTCGGCCCGCCCGAACCCGGGAAACAGTACAGTTACCGCGATGACCGGCCCATACGCGGGCGAGATATCGGAGGTATGCCCCAGGCGTGCGAGGAGCGGGGTGGTTCCCACGCCGGCAGCAATGCGCAGATCGCAGCATGGGAGCGACCGGCACGACCACAACTCGACATAAAGTAACCTCTGCCTCGCTTCGATGCCGCTCAGGAGCATCATTGACCTGCGAATACGGATAGCTATGTATGACACGAAAAATCACCGTATCGCACAGCATATTCATATTCTAGAGAAAAATATAGGAATATATGGCATTGTAACGCTAAATTTATGTGCAACATATAGTGCGTTATGTTGCACATACGCCTGTAGACCCATCAGGCTCTGCAGACCACGTTTTCTTAGAGACATGCGTCTTTCGATCAGCGAGCGGAGAGGCACGTAGGACGACGGGACAGCATCCGGACAATCGCCGGGTACCCATGCCATCCCGCCGATTGCGCATCCAGGCAGAACATTATGTCAATCAACCTCGCGCGGGCGACTGGACATGCCGAGTCATGCGAACGCAACGGCCGTGATCGCGCCAACCACGCGTCCCAGCCATGCGACCGGCTTTCGCAGACCACGCAGGACGTGCTACAATGGAGCGCGTGGCCGTTGATAGTCCATGCCGTGCAGCCCAACCAGGTGCAACTCATGAGTAACCAGCCCGACCAGGTGCCTTTTCTTGACCCTCCCGCGCTCCGGAGCACCGACAGCCTCCCGGTGCGGACCACCACCGCTGATCTGCTGGATCTGGCGCGGGTCGCGGCGCATATTCAGCGCGCGATAGAACGGGGACGCTACAGCGGACCAACCGATCCAACCACCTACCTGCTGCAGAAGCAGTGTCTGGTGGCCGTCGGGACCGAGCGCTATGCCACCCTCGCCGGGTTGCTCTGCTTTGGCCATGACCCGCAGGCGGTCTTTCCCCGCGCCGTGGTGGATATCGGGCACTACCGGGGCCTGGAGCCGGTCTCCTACGAGGTGGTCCATCTGGAGAAGGACATTGGCGGCACCATCTTTGATCAGTTGACCCGGCTCGAGACCTACCTCTGGACCAACATCCATCATGGCATGACCCTCAGCCCGGCCAGCCTCCAGCGGGTGGAGGTCCACGAATATCCCCGTGCCGTTATTCGTGAGCTGTGCGTCAATATGCTGGCCCACCGGGATTACGCCAACTTCATGTCCGCCGCACGGGTTCAGCTCTTTCGCGACCGGATCGAGTGGGTCAGCCCGGGTGGCCTGCCACCCGGCATCACGGTAGACAACCTGCTGGCCGAACAGGCCTCCCGCAACCCGCATATCCTCTCCATTCTGTATGAAGCCGGGTATATGGAAGCATTCGGGCAGGGCCTGGATACCGTGGTCGCGGTGCTGGCCCAGGAGGAGATGCTCCCGCCCCACTTTCAGGACACCGGCGCCTCCTTTGTAGTAACAGTCCATGGGCGCACCCGCGACGCATTCCACCTGGACAGCGGCGACAGCGCCAACCTCAATGATGCGCAGCGCATCATCCTCTCGTTTATCCGTGCCAAAGGTGAGGTCGCTCCACGCGATATTCGTGACCTCTTCCCCGACCGGGCCGAACGCTCCCTGCAACGCGATCTGAAGGGCCTGGTCGAAGCCGGCCTGATTGAGGCGCTCGGTGGGTCACGATCCCTGCGCTATCGCATCAAGACCCCGAAGGAATAGTTTTCCGCCAGCCGGATCACCATTCACGCCATTTCCGCCAGCCCATGGCGGGAATGGCGTGAATATTGGCGTGAATGTCGGCCAACATTGGCGGGAGAGGATCTTGCCGTTGGCGGGAATAACCGCTACGATCAGAAGAACGAAGCGTGTTACGGGAGAATGTGAATGACTGTTCCATAACCAGATCCATAGGAACAACCCTGGTACGCCTGAACGCCGTTGCGGACGCGTCAGGAGTGAGGGAGTGTCCCAGACCAGCGCTCGTGTTCGGGGAAAGAGAAAGGACCATTCGACGACTGCCGGCCAAAGCACACGTCGAAGGCCCATCTGTACCGAGAACACATCCCGTGTCCCACCTGCAAGAGCGTGGGTCGGGTTGGTATTCCCTTGCTCCAGTATAGCGCATCTGCCGATCCATTGTCAAGCCCGGCAGATGCCAGGAGCATATGCATGCACCCGACAGCAGCGGTGTCCCCAGCCGGGACGCCTGTCTTTGTGTACGTTCAACTTCCGGTTCCATGTCTGTATGAGTTGTACGATACCCCACTCGCCATCGGACTCTACGCCCTGATTGCCCGCCGGTTTGCCATTACCGGCGCACCCGTGCCGCTCTCGGCATCCGATGTCCAGCGCTATGATCCGACCTTGAAATATGGCGCGGTGGTGCGCGCACTCACCCGGCTGGTCGCGCGCGGCTGGGTGCAGGAAACGACCCACCCCGGTATGAAATCCTGCTATGTGCCTACCTGGGGCCGCATCAAGGGGACTATTCGGCCATGGCAGATGGACACGCCCCGGCTGAACCGGCCCCGCCATATTCACACCCGGCGGCTCGATGTCCGCCTGCTGGATACCTATATGGGGCGGCTGGTACCGCATGCCACCCGCAAAGCCCTCATCACGCGCTATCTCACCCGGCCGCTGCTGCGGCTCCGCGATATTGGCACCTATGCCCTGGCACTGGTTGACATTCCCGGCACGACAGCCCCGCTGCAGCACTACCAGTTGCTGCGTGGCGGCCAGGCTCAACCACTCCCCAGCGATGCCACGATCCTGGCCCAGGCCTCACAACAAACGCTGGAGCACCCGGATGGGCCGGCCCTGACGGCAGCCGGTCTGCGGAAGCTGCACGGGACCGGGACGACAGCGCCGGCACCTGCGCCGGACGCGCCATTCCTTTTTTTTGTGCCCCGGGAGCTGATCGGCGACCCGGTTGGCCGCCTGACCGGAACGGTCGTTGGGGGCGTGATCGGTCACGCAGAGGCAGACACGCTGCCCGCGTCCGCACCAGCATGCGCTCAGGCGGACGCGGACGCGGCGCTGCCAACCATCCCATGCAGAGAATCCAGAATCAGCAAAGAATCCATTCAACCAACCAGCGTGGCTGGTATGGTTGGGAATACCCTGGTATGTCAAGAACCGGACCAGGCAACGATACCACCAGTCCAGGAACCCCAGGCACAGATGAGCATACCCCAGAACGAAGCTGCCCAACTGCTCCAGGATCTGCAGATCCATCCACCGGTTATCCGCGAACTCGCCGATCTGCCGGTTGACCAGATCCGGGAAGCACTGCAGGAAGCCCGGTCACGCCCCGGGGTTCGTGATCCGGCCGGGTGGATGGTTGCGCGCCTGCGTGCGCAGCGGGATACCGCGGCACACGCGACCGCATCCTGCGAGTCGGCGGCAGCGCGGCATGCCGGAGGTGACGTGGATCGGCACAGGAGGAGCCCCCGGTCGGGGTATCGTGACGCGACGGAACCGACTGCCGACCAGCCAACCACCGCCGGCAGTGCGATGGCCGGCCCTGATACGGATAGTCCTGACGCCATGACGCCGGCACCCGCGCCCTCATTGATACCGGCGCCGGATGGCGACCTCAGCGACCAGGTACGTCCCGAGCTGCAAGCCCGGCTGCCCCATCGGCTCTGGCCCGTGATTGAACGGCTGACGATCACGCGTACGGCGCAGCAGGTGGTGCTGATCTGTCCCCAGGCGACGGATCGCGCGGTGGTCGCGGTGTCAGTGGTGCCAATCCTGGAGGCGGTGTTTACCAGCCTCGGCTGGTGTGGTCCGTCCGGTGTTCACCTGCTCATCCGTGCGACCCCGGCACCCCCACCGTCCCCGCCGCCGGTGGACCGGGAGGTGCGGCCGGCGTGGATTGCACCGGCGGTCTGGGCCGATCTGCCGTCCCTGGCACGCATCGCGCTACGGGGGGCAACCTGGGTGGATGGGCAGGTGTGTGGGGCAACGCCGGCCATGGATCGGGTGCTCCAGACCCGGTTTGCCGATGTGGTACGCGAGCTACAGCGCATCGGCCAGGCAGAGGTGGCGGAGCGGCCGGCAGCTGGTGCGGTCGTGGGGCCGCGGCCGGCGGTGGACCAGACGACCGCGTCCGGCCCGTGATAACCAGGTAGTCCGGTTGTCACGGGCCGGGGAATGCTGCCGGCAGGAACCGATTACGGCTGAACAGTGTCGGTGTCCGGGTGCGCCGGGTGGGGTGCCGGCTGGTCCTGCATGGTCTGCACCTGTGCCAGCAGGTTCTGGAGGTGCGTCTGCACCTGTGCCAGATCCGTGGGCTGGATCTGCGCCGGCGGCATGCGTCCGGCCTGCTCCAGGAGGGTGGTGAGTGCATCCAGGTGGCGGTGCATGGCCGCCACGGTCGCCGGCCAGGCCTGGTCGGCGACCGTGGTGGCCTGGTCGCCTGGCTCCGGTGCGCGCGGCGTGGTCTGCGCCAGGAACGCCTGGACCACGGTGGTCACATGGGCGGCCGTGATGCGCCCATTGGGTGCGGTCGCAACGGCCTGCTCCCAGGCCTGCCGCTGCTGGTCGGGGGTCAGGCGCGCGAGTGGGCGGACCTGGCGCTCATTCTCCGGAAGTGTTACCATGGTAACACTTCCCTCGGCGATATTCTGCTGGACTTCTGCCGCGCCAATCAGTTGCCGGGCGCGACTGGCGACCATATCCCAGCGCTCCTGACAGTAGGCCTCAAAGGTCGGATACGTGGCCCGGTACAGCCGCAGGTCGCGGATGCGCAGCAGCGCGTTGCCCACCTCAACAAAGGTGCGCAGCCCCCGCTGGATAATCGCCTCACAGCGGCCCAGTTCATCCTGTTCCGCCGGGCTCAGCGCCGTTTCCGTCCCGGCCTCAATCGCGGCATGCCCGGTTGCGCCGACCATCCCCCGCAGGCCACGTCCCTGCGGCAGCGGCTGCACCTCACCGGCGGTATCCAGGGCGGCATCCAGATCAATTGGTCGCGCCATGATCAAGCTCCTCCGCCAGCGCCGTATAGGCCTGCGCACCGGCACTGGCTGCATCATATTCCATCACCGGCTTCCCCAGCATGGTGGCCTCGGCCAGCCGGACATTGTTCGGGATCACGGTCTGGTAGACCCGGTCGCCAAACAGGGTGCGGATACGGGTCTCAATCGCGGTATCCAGGCGCTTGCGGCTGTCTACCATGGTGCAGAGCACGCCCCCAAGCGTCAGGGTCGGGTTGATCTCCTCCTGGAGCAATGCGATCGTCTGCTGTAACTGGGCAATGGCCTGATAGGCCAGAAACTCGACCTGGAGCGGGATAAGCACCTCGGTTGCCGCCGCCAGCGCATTGAGCGTAAACAGGCCCAGGCTTGGCGGTGGGTCAATCAGGATGTAGTCATACTCCGCCCGCACCGGGGCCAGCGCGCGCCGGAGCAGGGTTTCACGTCCCACGCGGCTGGCGAGTTCAATCTCGGCCGCGGCCATATCGAGTTGCGCGGGTACCAGGTCCAGCCGCTCCCGCATGGACTGGATGGCCGGGCCAACCCCCGCTTTCGGGGTGAGGAGTACCTGGTAGGCGGTATACTCCTGCGCGTAGGGCTTCAGCCCGAAGCACATGGTCAGGTTAGACTGTGGATCGAGGTCAATCAGCAGGACACGCCGGCCGCGCTGTGCCAGGGCCGCCCCCAGATTACACGCGGTGGTGGTTTTGCCAACCCCGCCCTTCTGATTGGTCAACGCAAGGATACGTGTCATCAGGTGGGGTCCTCGCCCCATTCCCCGGTCGTCGCAGCGCTGCTGACGCTCAGCAGCACCTCCTGCCGGGCCTGCGCCATCCGCAGTTGCTCCTTGGTAAAATACCCCGGGCGTTTCCCCGCCGTATAGATGTGGTCTTCGGCGGCACAGATCGGACAGCGCCAGGCAAGCATCTGTCCCTCCGTCAGCGCATGCCCGCGCGGACATGTCGCCTCAGGCAGGCCGACCTGCCTCCTGCTCCCATCATATGCGGCCTCCGGGAGGCCTCCGGGAGGGCAGGCCTCCGCCCCTGCCGCCGCCTCCGGGAGGGCGAACCAGTTCACGGTGGGAAGGGTCCGTTCGGCCAGGTCCAGCACGGGGCTGGTCGCCGTACAGAGATAGGCCGTCCCCTCCTCATCAGTGAGCAGGTAGGCATGATCTTTGCGCACCCGGATGCAGAGCGCATTCTCGCGTAAATCACCGGCGCCCTCGGTGCCGGTCTGTCCAACCCGGTTGCTCTGGTTCATTGTGACCACGTGTGCCCCCAGTTCGCGGGCAATCGAGGTGGTGCGCTGCTTGAACGTGGCATAGGCTCCCTTGGTCACCGGATGGGTGGCAATGTCGCGCTCCTCGTCGATAAAGATCCAGAGTGCTGGCAGGTCTTCCCCGGCGAAGAGCCGCCGCCGGCGGTCATCAATCTCCCGTGCCAGCGCCTGCAACACCGCCGCGACTTCGCCATAGCCGTCACTGGTTGCGGTGGGGATGCCGATGGGTCGTACTCCCCAGATATCGCGGGCCTTGGTCGCAATCAGGGCAACGGTTCCGCCCCGCCGCTGAACATCCCACCAGAGCGCGCGCGCCAGCGTGGTTTTGCCACTATCCGTTGCGCCATACAGATTAAGATGGGCCGCGGTAAACAGGGCATCCCAGAACTGTGGAAATGCCAGCGGAACCGGTCCCTGCGCTATCGTATCCCGCACCGGGGGTGCCGGTGCATCCGAGACCGGCGGTGTGGCACCGGTGGCCGGTGCGGGAGTTCGCCGGCGTTCCCGGACGCCGGCGGTCAGATGGAGCACCATGCCCAGCGCCAGCACCAGCGCGATCGTGTAGATCAGGATCTCGAATGCGGCAATGCCATCCCCGGCCAGCATGCGCGCAATTAACGTGATGAGGTAGTCCATAGTTGCCTCCATCCTACGAGAAGGAGAGCGCCGCCCGCAACCAGGAGCGCCTCCGGTCCCGTCGCAAATCCGAGCGCCAGCAGGGCGCGCCCGATGGTTCCGAGTTGCTGGGCCCACGGCTCTACCAGCAGTCCGACATAGGTGGACCACCAGTCGAATGCGGAGACCCCCAGCCAGATCGCCAGCATCAGCGCCGCAACCAGCCAGGTGATTTGCTGCGAGCGGGCCAGTTGGTAGGCACTGTAGGGATTAGCCCCCCACTGGAGACAACTGATCAGCACCACAAAGAGCCCCCAGCCGGCCATCCCCCGGGTCAGGGGCAGCAGATGCGGAGCGATCATCCAGGTGGACTCCGTGAACACCCGCTGCATCGCCAGGAGGGTATACTCACCATTGCGGCTCCAGCCAACCAGCGCGATGAGCCATCCGATGGCCGTTACGCCAACCAGGCCGGCAACCAGGCCCAGGGCCTGCGTCCGAAAGCGGCGCTGGCGTGGCAGTGGACGCGTCCGTACATGTGACATTCCGAGCCTCGCGTTCCTGCTTGTCTCACGTCTGCCGGCCAGGCTGCGCGTGCCGCCGTCGCTGGTTCATGGGTGCTGCCTGGCGTATTATGTGCCTATCTTAGCATAGAATGCCCTGATCGGGAATAGGGAAACGGTGCCGGAAATGGTTGCGCCGGCTTGTGGTCGCTCCTGCTGTTTCACGTGAAACAGCCAGAGTGCGAAACACTCGGGGGCAGGATCGGGCGCGGGCATGCGTGGGTTCATGGACCTGCTGCCGGACCTGTATCGGAGCGCCGTGCCAGGAGTCGCGCACTGGCCTGCTGCAGTACCTGGTGCGCCAGTTGGGCCACGTTGTAGCCGCCGGGCAGTCGTACCAGCGGCGTGTCATAGCGCTCGCACACGGTGCGGACTGCGCCCAGATCATGGCTGGCCCAGCGGATCGCCAGCACGACCAGCACGACATCCGGACGGGCAATCGCCGGCTCGAGCGTCAGGTAGCTCTGGTGCGGGCGGGTGTCGCACCAGATCAACTCGCGGAGGTCAAACGTCTCCTCAATGGTCTGTGCGACCCGGGGACGGCTGTCACCGCCAATCAGCACGATAGTCGTGTCGCGGAGCAGATCGGCCACGGCCATGATATGTGACTCTGCCGGGGACGATGTGTTATCGTCAGCCGGGACGTGATCCGTGGCGGCATGCGCGCGCTGGATCTCGCGCACCACCAGATTGACATTTTGGGGACGGTCAGGTTCGGCCTGGAGTGTGGCCAGATGCGGGAGCAGCAACAGCCGGAGTCCGCGATGACTCGGCGGCATGCCTTGCGCAATCAGGGTGTCAATGGTTGCCAGCGCCCGGGGCCACTCGTCGTTGGCTCCGTCAGTAACGCGGCGTAACTGATAGCGCAGTTTCCCCATGCCTTTGCGCTCCTGTCGGCGGCGATAGACCGCGTCTTCGACCTGGTCGCGCCAGGCCTCCACGCGCACCCGGCGCTCGGCCCACTGATCCGGATCGGCCCGATCCTGGTGGCGCATATACCGCCGAATAAAGAGATCCTCCTGCTGCGCACGCCGGCGGATCCAGTGAAAGAAGGCCACCTGACCAGCATCCGGTGGTTGTTGTGTGCGCGCAATCGCTGCGCGCAGGGCCGACTGTACCTCCGCTGCCAGTTCCAGACCGGATATGCGATATGTGGAGAGGGCCGGATCATCAAGCACCTGCGCCAGGGTTTCGGTCATGGTTGCCACGGTGGTGTAACTACCGGCCAGCGCATCCCAGTCGTCCAGTGTCATGGTGGTGTGGAACCGCCGGATCTCTTCCCAGCGATGACACCTATCCTCAATCAGGGCTGCGGCGTCGGGATCGCATGGCGGGAGCGGGACCCCCGGCGTGTGGTCCTGGTCACGAAGGTGCTGGATGACCGCAGCGTGGTGCGCGCAGCAGGTACTCAACGCGTACAGGAGTTCCTGGTCATCGGGGGGAGGCGCAGCAGTCGGCGGTGCCGGGGGGGCCGATGATGTCACTGGCACGGAATCTTCACCGCGGCCGTTCCAGTGTTGCCGCAGACGTTCCAGATCCGCATTGCTCGCAGGAGTCCGTGGTTCTGATGACGTGGCTGCGGTAGCTGGTGGTGTGGTGATACTGGATGGAGCGGGAACCGGGTCCGTTGTCGGTGGGGATGTTGAACCGGCTGCGGCGGTGGGAATGGTCTGCGGATCATCGGTCCGGGATAGTTCCTCTGCGGGTGTTTCGGCAAGGGCGCAGAGCGCCTGGCCCAGCGCAACCAGGTGGGCGCGGAGTATGGCATTCTCGCGGGCCTGGTCACGCAGTGTGGTCAGGATGGCGTGCAGGGCAGCAAGTGCCGGGTCGAGTTGATGGTCAGAATCGGCTGGGTGCATGGCATGCTCGCGTGATAGGTGGCAGGCGTACGGCAGGAGACGTTCCGGATCATCTTCCTGTGTGGACGTTCTGATCGGCGGAGATGTTGCAGGTGCGACCCCCTAGCGTAACTTTTGTGCAACTACGAGCAAAATCGTGGAAAACTGGTCAAAATAGAACGATGGAATGAACCTGTTTCTGTGTCACCGGAGAATGGACATGGACTGCTTCAATAGGGGTCACTGCCAAAGGGTCTCAAAAGGGCAAACTACCCCTCCCCGACGAAGGTTGCATGATTCGCATTGGACTGACCGTTAGGTATACAG